>Ga0302278_10000055_pt1 | contig 131323 bp, 108 predicted proteins | sample III_Bog_N3_2_FD_194543 | JGI IMG/M metagenome (GOLD analysis project Ga0302278, IMG submission 194543) | Peat permafrost microbial communities from Stordalen Mire near Abisko, Sweden - III_Bog_N3_2 | ecosystem: Environmental > Terrestrial > Soil > Wetlands > Peat | place: Sweden: Abisko...
ACCCACATCTGCTTAGGATGGGCCATAGGCCGGATCTCAACTTCTTACTTTGCCTGCGTCAGTTCCGCAAGAACTGCGGCAATCTTATCGAGGATCTGGTTCCAGCCCTCGAGTTGGCCGCTGTTCCTTGCGCTCTCCGCGGGTTCATTTCCAGTGAAGGTGAGCCTGGTCTGGCCGTTCCCAAGATCCTCAAAGAGGGTCACATCGTAGGCACCGTCGATGGCTTCATGTTCTATGCCGAGCTGCGCTGGGTCGATCTTGTTCCCCTCCGAGTCGGAAAAGTACATGGAGGAAACGATCTTTTCGTACGGCACGATCTCGTGGTATTCAGCGGCATTCCAGAACTCCTGGCCATCCGGCGATCGCATGCAGCAGAGGAATTTTCCGCCTACGCGAAAATCCATCTTGCAAACGGGTGCAGTAAATCCGTTGGGCCCCCACCACTGCATCACATACTTCGGGTCTGTCCACGCCTTCCAAACCAATTCGCGTGGGGCATCAAAAACTCTTGTGACAACCATCCGCTCAATTTCGTTAACCGCGCTTTTTGTCATCTCTGACCTCCTCTTTTTTCATTTGATTCACGACCACTTCAAGTCTGTCGAAACTCTCTTCCCAGAATCGGCGATAACTGAACGCCCATTCGCTGACGGTTTTTATAGCTTCCGGCCTAAGCGTGCAGACACTCTCTCGTCCACACTTCCTCTTGATCACGATCCGCGCTCGCACCAGGCAGGCAATATGTTTTGAAATCATCTGCTGCGAGAGTGCAAACGGTTCCGTCAATCCATGCACAGACGCAGGCCCATGTGAGAGTCGTTCGATCATTGCCCGCCGAGTTGGATCAGACAAAGCCGCAAATGTTGTGTCCAGTCGATCCACAACCATATGGTAGTGGATTATTTTTCAATGTCAAGTGGGAATTTTGCGATTCCTGATTTCTGTTTTCCATGAGCGGCGTGATCGCGACCGGGGGTAATAGGTGTGCGGCTGACTTTCGCACGGGAGGGCGGTGGTTGTAGGATTCGTAGGCGTCTAAAGGCAAAGGTAAAAGGAGCACGTCAATGTCGTCTTATTCCGTTCCAGAGCTGGAAGCAACTACGCCGGTAGCGGCGAATGAGGTTTTGCTGGTGGCAAGCGGCGACCTGCGGCAGAGTGCCAACGAGAAGTGCTGGCCGGCGCAGGCGGAGATGGAGGCCAAGCTGACGGAGGCCTTCAAGGCTGAGGGGTTCACGCTGCGGCGGGCCCATGCCTACAACGAGAAGCTGAAGCACGGGTTCATCTACAACCAGCGGATGGGGATGGACGTGTTTTCCGGGATCGACAGCCACGCGCCGATTGTGGTGGCCGAGGCGGTGTGGCAATACAGCAATCACGTGCTGGCAGGACTGGCGAGCCATAAGGGGCCGATTTTGACGGTGGCGAACTGGAGCGGGCAATGGCCGGGGCTGGTGGGGATGCTGAACTTAAACGGCAGCCTATGGAAGGCGGGCGTGAAGTTCAGCACGCTATGGAGCAAGGAGTTTGAGGACGACATGTTCCGGCGCGGGCTGCGGCAGTGGCTGACGGTGCACCGGGTGACGCACGATCAGAGCCATGTGCGGGATCTGGACTTGAGTGCGCTTCCGCAAACCGAGCGCGCGCTGGGCACGCAATTGGCACGGGTGATGTTGACGCGGAAGGCGATTATGGGGGTATTTGATGAAGGGTGCATGGGGATGTATAACGCCATCATCGAAGACAACCTACTGAACCCGCTTGGGGTGTACAAGGAGCGGCTGAGCCAGAGTGCGCTGGTGGCGGGGATGCGCGAGGTGACGGACGAAGAGGCGCAGAAGGTGCGGAGCTGGCTGGATGGGCGGGGCATGACTTTCAGGACTGGGCCAGTGGAGGAGACGGACCTGACGGATGCGCAGATATTGACGCAATGCAAGATGTACATTGCGGCAATGCGGATTGCGGCGGAGTTTGGGTGCGACGCGATCGGGATCCAGTATCAGCAGGGGCTGAAGGATATGACGCCAGCGTCGGACCTGGTGGAGGGGCTGCTGAACAACGTGGAGCGGCCGCCGGTGTTTGCGAAGGACGGGCGCGAGTTGTACGCGGAGATGCCGCTGCCGCACTTTAATGAAGTGGACGAGTGCGCGGGACTGGATGCGCTGGTGACGAATCGGGTTTGGAATGCGATGCACATGGATCCGGCGACGACGCTGCACGACGTGCGCTGGGGCGAGCATTACACGGGCGAAGGGATCGACGACTTTGTTTGGGTGTTTCAGATATCGGGGGCGGTTCCGGCGTCGCACATTCACGGGGGCTATGCGAAGGCGATAAGCGAGCGGCAACCGGCGATGTATTTCAGGTTGGGCGGCGGGACGCTGAAGGGCATTTGCAAGGCGGGGCACGTGGTGTGGAGCAGGGTGTTTGTGGAGGGCGGCGCGGTGCATGTGGACATGGGGCGGGCGACGGCGGTGGAGTTGCCGGCCGAGGAGACGGAGCGGCGCTGGCAGGCGACGACTTCGCAGTGGCCGATCATGCATACGCTGCTGCACGGGATTACGCGAGACCAGTTCATGGCACGGCACCACGCGAACCATGTGAATGTGGCGTATGCGGGGACGGCGGAGAAGGCGGACCATGCACTGGCCGCGAAGGCGGCTATGTTTGCCGAACTTGGCGTGCAGGTGCATTTGTGCGGGGTGTAGAGCGCTGCCCGGTTGGCTTCGGGCTTCGGGCTTTGGGCTTCGTGGTCTCCCACCCTGCTTCTCTGCGGGGTTTAGGCGGGCGATAGAGGCTCGATAGGCTCGGGGGCGAAGCGCTTGTCGTCTTCGGTGGTGCCGGCGAGAAGGAATGAGGCTGTGCGAGCGGCGCGGCCTTGCGCTACTTCGGTGATGACGTAGGAGCAGTGGAGCCAGTGGGCCTCGGCCAGGTCGATTGCAGAGGGCTCGGCGGGGTGGTCGGGGTGAGAGTGGTAGAAGCCGGCGATCTCAAGGCCCTGGTTGCTGGGGCTGCGCAGAATGCGGACCAGCTCGGCGGGGGCGATCTCATAGCGATTCCGGGGTGAGTCAATGCGGATGTTGGTGGTGCGGAGGGCGGCGCGGACGAACCAGCCCTGAGGAGCGCCACCATGCACAACAGGCGTGCCGAGGAGGACGCCGCAGGACTCGTGTGGATAGGCTTCTTCGGCGTGGGCGCGAAGGTCGGCTAGAGCGGTAGCGTGAATGCGGAGCACGAGGCCTCCGGGGGGCCGAATAGGGTCGGCCATGGCAGGATACTACCGGAAGGGTAATGAGAGGGTCTGCGGTTTCGTGGTCGTGTGGACATTGCAAACTTGACGTCGGTTAGACCAATCTTGATTCTGCTATATAAGGTTCATACATGCTCGTGCACACTCTAGCCTGTGAGGCGCATCTGTGGTTTGCGATTCCCTGTCTCAAATCGCTGCTGGCGTGCAGCGAAGAGCCGATGCGGCTGGTGATTCACGATGACGGATCGCTGACGGAGGAGTCGCTGGCGCGGTTTGCAGCGGCGTTTCCGGATGCGGTGCTGGTGAGGCGGCGAGGAGCGGATGAGCAATTTGCCGAGGCGCTGGGGCAGTTTCCGTATATGGCGCGGGCGCGGGGACATCTTCCGCATGTGCTGAAGTTGTTCGACACCACGATGACGCATCCGGAGCCGATTATCTGTTACGTGGATACGGATGTTCTGTTTCAGAGGCGATTTCGGGGGTTGTTTCCGGGTGAGGGGAAGGCGGGCGGTTTGGCGGAGGCGGGCGCGGGAGCCTTCATGATGGATCACACGAACAGTTTTGGGGCGCATCCGGGGGACTTTTGGCCTTTTGGGCCGCTGCGGGTAGCGAGACAACTGAACTCGGGGCTGTTCTGGGTAAAGCGCGATCGAATCGACTATGAGCGGATGGAGTATCTCTTCAAGCGGTGGGGACCTGCGCGGATCAAGAAGTATCACGGGTGGTTTGAGCAGACGGTGTGGGCCGACCACGCATGGCGGACACGCTGCATGCTCTTTGACCCGGAACAGTTTGGAACCGCGAGCGCGGAGGCCGGCCGGAACGAGAGGCTGGTGGGCGTGCACTATGTGACTCCAACGCGGAATATGCTGAAGGCGGAGCTTGATGCTGGCAGGCCGGCGGTGGCGGCGGGCGGGGTGGAGGAGATTCGAACGGAACCGGCGAAGCCGTTTGGGGTGGTGGGAGCGGCAGGTATTGCCGCACGGGCGGTGATGGGGCGAAACGTGGCAGGATGAGCGGGGGCCAGCCGTGAACAAGTGATATGGAGCATGGGATGATCTCAAGAGGATGGGATTGCAGATGAGCAAGCTCCTGAGTGAGCCTTGGAAGGTGCTGCCGGTTGGGGTTCAGAGCCGATTGATTGGATTGCGCAGGGCTTTACGCGGAGCGGGAGCTGTGACGCAGGCGTCCGCGGGGGTTTTGAACACAGAGACGGGCAAGTTTCGCGCGGGGATGCCCAGTTTGCCGGGGCTGCTGGAGCAGCTTCGAGCGAACGGATTTTCGCCGGCGGCGATTCTGGATATTGGCGCGAATGCGGGCGAGTGGAGCCGGGTTGCTGCGGGCATATTCGCGTCGGCGCGGATTTTGATGTTTGATGGAGACCCGGAGAACGAACCTGCTCTGCACAACGCCGTGCGCGAGATTGGGGCACGGTCGAGCTACGTTCTTTGCCTGCTGGGAGCGGAGAAGAAGGATGCGGTGACGTTTTACCGGCCGGAGGCGGGGACGACGGGATCGTCAGTTCTGCCGGAGATGACCTCGTATGACAAGGAGGCGATCAGGCTGAGGATGGATACACTGGACAGCCTGACAGAGAATGCCGGGAGTGGCGGGCTTGGGACTCCGCTGCTGATGAAGCTGGATGTGCAGGGGTTTGAGCTGGAGATACTGAAGGGCGGGAAGAAGGCGCTGGGAGCCAGTGAGGTGGTGATCATGGAGGCCTCGCTGCTCGAGTACAACGAGGGTGCGCCGCTGTTTGCCGACGTGGTGGCGTTCATGCGTCAAGAGGGCTTTGAGGTTTACGATTTCTGCGGGCAGAACAGGCGGGAGACCGATCACGCACTTTTTCAGACGGATGTAGTGTTTGCGCGGCGGGAGAGCGGGCTGAGGGCTCGGAGGAAGTTCTGGCTGAAGGAGCCGTAGCGGGTCTCGTTGGGCGAAGATTTGCAGGGCTGGAGCCCGCCCGTTAAGCCGGCTTCATCGGCACGACTAAAGTCGTGCCCTGATACAAAGCAAGATTCTTTGACAGCGAAAATGGCAAATGGGAGACTGAGAGGTATCGATGGGCTCCTCGGCAAACCTTGCACCGGCGCTTCAAAACATTGCACCGGCGAGGCGCAACACGAATCTTGATGCTCTTCGCGGCATCGCCATTCTCATGGTGCTTGGGCGGCATGCGGGACTGGCGGTTGACTATGTTCACGCGACGAATCGATTCACCTTCTACACGATGAGGATTGGTTGGGCAGGGGTGGACCTGTTTTTTGTGCTTTCGGGATTTCTGATTTCGGGGTTGCTGTTTTCCGACTATGAGCGGTGGGGACGGATTCATCTCAAGCGGTTTTACATTCGGCGTGGATTCAAGATCTGGCCAGCATTCTATACGCTGATTGCAGTGGGGCTGCTGATTGACGCTGTGATGCCGGGGCATCATCTAACGGCCAAGGGGCTGCTGCCGGAGCTGACATTTTTCCAGGATTATTTCTTTGGCATCTGGGGCATTACGTGGTCGCTTGCGGTGGAAGAGCATTTTTATATTTGCCTGCCGCTGCTGCTACTGTTCCTGATCAAGCGCAAACCGGAGAAGCCGTTTGCTTCCCTGCCCTGGGTCTTTGGGATGATTGCGGTGTTCTGCCTCGCATGCCGGTTTTGGATTGGCTGGAACCAGGACGGGACGATCAACTATTACAGCTGCGTGTTTCCGACCCACTTGAGGATCGATGGGCTGATGTTTGGGGTGCTGATCTGCTACTTCAAACGGCACCAGCCGCGTGTGTTCGACTGGATGGCGACGTGGAAGGGCGGTTGGGTGGTCATTGGGGCCGCGGTTGCCGTGCTCTCGACAATCCCAGTGGAGAGCCGCCAGATGCATACGTGGGGATTCACGCTGCTCTATGTGGGTGCGGGATTCCTGGTGGCAAAGGCTGTGGCCTTTGAAGGACCACTGCCGATTCGGGGGATAAGCTTCGTGCTGGCTCGAATGGGCGTGTACTCGTACTCGATCTACCTTTGGCACATGTTCTACGTGTGGAAGGTGCTGCCACACTTTCACATTGCGAGGCCGATGGTGCTGTATTGGGCGACAATTGGCGGGGCCATTGTGTTCGGGATTGTGGCGGCGAAAGCCATTGAGATTCCGGCGCTGCACTTCAGGGATAGGATGTTCCCGGCAGTGGCGCGGGAACTTGCCGAGTCCGGGCTTGTGAAGGTGAGTTAGTGCGTGGTCCAGATGGCAAGGTCGCTGTTTGAGTAACGCTCGGTGAGGGTGAGGGTTGGAGGTGGCACCCAGGCGGCCGGGGAGACATAGAAGACGCCGTGACGCTTCCAGTCGGGCAGCGTCTGGCCGTTACTGAACAGCCGTTCTACTTCATCGTGGCGCTGGTCCATCCAGGGGGTATTGTGCTCGTGTCCCTGCCAACTGAGCGCTGGTGAATAGGTGCTGACGAGATAGCTGACCAGTTGATCCTGACAGACGACCAGGTCTCCCGGTTTTACATTGTGGCCGAGCCAGGTGAGTGCTCCGTTTTGGTTCGTGGTGAGGGATACAAGGAATTCGTTGTTCACAGCAATTTTGACGAGCCATGCGGCATTGTCGAGCAGGAACAGGCCAAGCACCATAGCGAGGGCAGCGTTCCGGGCAAGCGGTCTGGGCATCATGAGGATGCGGTCGAGGATTGCGATGAGCAGGGGTGCGCCGAGGAAGAAGAGAGCCATCCAATCGTAGCCGTGCGCGAAGTGGATGGGCTGGAGAGGGTGGCGCATGACGAGGTTGTGCTGGGTGAGAGCGAAGACGACCACGAACCAGACTGCAAAGAGGCGTACGCGGGGATCGCGCAGGGGCCGGAATCTCGAACCCGCGAGGGGCCAGATTGCCAGGCAGCCGACGAGAATGAGCGCGCCGATGAAGACCTTGGGCGGATAGAGCCAGGCTTTTTGAAAGTTTTGCTGCACGGAGCGATGTTCAGCGAAGCGATTGAGCCAGACCATGTAATAGCCGAGATGGAGAGCGCCGACGACCATGGCCCCGATGAGGAACTTGAGGTTGACGACGCCGCTGCGCAAGACCAGCTCGACGCCGGCGTATGCGATGAGGATGAGGATCAGGGTGACACCCGTAAACGGGTGACTGAGGCAAGCAACTGCGGCGAGGGCGAGGGAGAGGACCAAACGACGGCGAACGAGCGCCAAAAGGGCAAACAGGAACAAGCCGTGATAGAAGGCCTCGGTGGGGTAGACGAGGTTGCGGCCGAAGTTGAGCATCCACCAGCCATAGGTGGGCTCGACCTCGAAGATGGCGGAGAAGCGGTGCATCCTGAACAGTGCTCGCGCGACGCCCCAGAGGGTGAAGATGCCGCCACCCCAAAAGAAGCAGAGGAGGGCGAGCTTTTTTGCGCGGGTTTCTACGCCGACGACTTCGATGAAGAAGAGAATGGCGGCGGTGGCGGCGAAGACGAGAGTGAGCAGGCCAAAGAAGTTGAACGTGACGCCGGGATCGAGGCGGAATTGCTGGAGCAGGCCGAGCAGGAAGGTGTGGGGCTGGAAGTAGATAGCCGGGGAGTTGTATCCGGCGTAGGGATTTGCATAGAGGATATGGAAGCCGCGGTCGAAGTAGGCTCTGCCTTCAGCGTAATAGGAGGGCAAATCGTACTCGATAAAGCCAGTGGGAACCTGGTTGTGAAGCAATGGAACAATGATTGCGCCGGCCAGGGGAAGGAGAGCGGGGAGAGAGAGGAAGACGACCGCCCAGATGATCCATTTGCGGTTGGGCTTGATGGTGGGCGGGGGCGCGGGACGCCGCGGCGGGACTTCTACATCCGGCATAGCATTCTCATTTCCGCGCACACAGTTTGTCGCCCTGGGCGGGTACCATTGAGGCGATTCTATAATGGTTGATATGGGGCTGCGGGGGTAAGCGCAGCGAGGGGATTTCGGTGAACGCTCGGCCGCATTGCATCGAGGAATATCGCATTTTGGTTCAAGGTTCGAGGGAACACCACGATGTGGTGCGCGAGAGACCCTGCCGGAGGCGCTGCTCGGCCTTGAGAGCAGATGCAGATGATGGGGGAAAACGCCGAATTCTGAGCAAATAGGGGAAAGCGGGATCACGCCTGCTCTTGAATCAACCTTCACTGCCTCAATTTCTTCGCACTCCCAACCTGTTGATCGGGCATATTTCGATACAACTTAACTATATGAATAAAAGTGACTTAATCTAAAACTGATGAAATTGTTGGTTTAGGTTGGCCACGATCGACGAAAATAGCGTCTAAGCTTTCAATGTTCCTCGTTCGGTCAATTTGAATTTCCTGGGAGAAGACATGAGAATTGCCATTCTCGGTGGCGATGGTTACTGCGGTTGGGCCACAGCCCTTTACCTTTCGAGCAAAGGGCACACGATAGCGATTATTGACAACTTTGTACGTCGCCAGTGGGACTTTGAACTTGGAGTGCAAACGCTAACCCCGATCCGGACTCTGCCCGAGCGGCTGTTGGTGTGGCAGGAATTGACCGGCCGAACGATTGAGACCTTCGTGGGCGACATTACCGACTACGATTTCCTTGCCGCGACGATCAGCGGGTTCCAGCCGGATGCGATCGTGCACTTTGCAGAGCAGCGCTCGGCTCCCTATTCGATGATCGACCGGAAGCACGCCGTTTTCACTCAGGTGAACAACGTAGTTGGCACTCTGAATCTGCTCTTTGCCATCCGTGAGCTTGCTCCGGATTGCCACCTGGTGAAGTTGGGAACGATGGGAGAGTACGGGACACCGAACATCGACATCGAAGAGGGTTTCATCACCATCGAGCACAATGGCCGCAAAGACAGGCTGCCTTTTCCCAAGCAGCCGGGCTCGTTCTATCACCTGTCGAAGGTCCATGACAGCCACAACATCACGTTTGCCTGCAAGATCTGGGGGCTGCGCGCCACGGATCTAAATCAAGGGGTGGTTTACGGCACAGTGACGGACGAGGTGACGATGGACGAAGGGTTGATCAACCGCTTCGACTACGACGACGTTTTCGGGACGGTGCTGAACCGATTCTGCGCGCAGGCGGCGATCGGAGTTCCGCTGACCGTGTATGGAAAGGGCGGGCAGACGCGGGGATTTCTGGATATCCGCGACACCGTGCGGTGTATTGAGATTGTCTGCAACAACCCCGCTGACCGGGGCGAGTTCCGTGTTTTCAATCAATTCACGGAGCAGTTCTCGGTGCTGGAGCTTGCGCAGTTGATCAAAGCGGTCGGCGGCGACCTTGGCCTCAAGGTCCAGATCGATCATCTGCCCGATCCGCGGGTGGAGGCCGAATCTCATTACTACAACGCCAAACATTCAAAGCTTGAGGACCTTGGACTCGAGCCTCACCTGCTTTCAGACGGCCTGGTAAATTCGCTGATCAATGTTGCGATTCGTTACCGAGATCGCATCGATCCTTCGATGTTTGCTCCGCAAGTGAACTGGCGGGTTGCGAACAACGAGCGGCGCATTGTGAACGCTCTCCGTCCGGAGTTGCTGTCTGAGAAGGTGCGGGGATAGGCGGAAACGGCGGAGTTGGGGCCTCTCGCGCGTGGGTCGCGGGAGGCATCAGGAATCCCCAGCAGCGTTGAAGGAAATCCATGCAGAATTGAGGTAAGGGGCCGCGCGGGCTGCCGAAAGGAGGCCTGCGCTTTTACACGTTCACGGCCGTTTCCGATGCAGCCGCCCGAACCGGAACCAGGTTTCCATTCACGATCCGATAGTCCTGACCTCGCCAGCGGATTGACCTGCGCGTGAAGCTGGTCAGCCAAATGGAAGTTGCAAGAGCGTCCCAGGCTGGAATCAGAAGCAGTTTTGCCCAAACGCCGCGCTGCTTAAGGCCAGCGGAACCGACCAGAAGCGTGAGTACCGAGCGGAAGACGAAGTATCCGCTGAGATACCAGGCAGCAACAGCGGCGGTGGGCTGCAACGCAACAGCGAGAAGACACCAGGGCAGGCCCAGGGTAAACACCAGGCCCGCATGTCCCCATGGCCTCATCTGGCGCATGACTGTAATCCATCGCAGCCGCTTGAAGAAGAGTTCGCGCAGGGAGTTGTAATCGGGAACGGTGGAGACGGCGTAGTTGAGGAGGACGACTTCGTATCCTTGCTCGGCGATGCGGCGGCCAACCTGCAAATCGTCGGCTGGCTGGTTCTCAAGCGCGGGATAGCCTCCCCATTCCTGTAGCCTCTCCCGCGTGGTGCAGATGGTGGGCCCCAAGGCAAACTTGATTCCTTCAAGTTGCCAGTCAACCAGAACCCCTGGGTAGAAGTCGGACAACATGCCGACTTCCTGGAGGCGCTGAATGAAGGTGGTCTCGCTTGACGGTACGTAGAAGCAGGTGACAGCGCCGACTTTCGGATCTTGGAGCGGCGCAACGAGACGGCGGAGGTAATCCGGCTGAACCCGCACATCGCTGTCGCTGATGACGAGATGATTGTATGAGGCCTCTTCCACGAGTCGCGCAAGCCTGCAGACCTTGTCGTTTGTTCCGTTGCGTCCGGAACCGATCACGATTCGAATTCGCGTATTGGGAAAGTCGTTTTTCAACCGCTGGAGTACGGGCAGAGCGGGATCGTTGGCGTCGATACAAAAGAGAATTTCGTAGTTCGGATAGTCCTGGCGGCAGAAGCTGGCAAAGTTCTCATAGGCCTCCGGGTCAAGGCCGAATACGGGCTTGATATTGCTGATGGGGGGTAGAAAGCCTGACGGCTTGAGGCGGGACACACGAAAATAGCGAAGGCTGCTGAAGATGGCAATGCAGTAGTAAACGAACGGGATCGCAGATATCGCGAGGAGCACCGTTCGGATTGTGGGCCAGGTCAACAGGGAAACACCTCAATCAGGATACGGCCTGCATTCGGCTCTTGCGACCAGCAGATACTACAGGCGCGATCGAATGCTTGTCATTTCCCGCGGCCTTCGTGACCCGGCAAATCCAGAGACGAATCCCAAAGAAGCTGATTCTATACAATCGAGAGGTGTCTATAGAGCCCCTCGTTGATAAAGGACCTGAACCGGATAGGCCGGCGCACCAGCCGCTTCACCTGAAGACCTATCTGATGATACTGGTGATGGTGCTGGCCGGCCCGGTCGGCAATATTTTCCTTGGCATGGGAATGAAGTCGGTGAGCCCGGTAACCTTTTGGCCGCCTGCGCAATTGATTCATTCCGGCATGAGGGTGTTCGTCAGCCTGCCGATCTGGCTGGGGATTCTGTCGCTGATCACGTTCTTTGTGGCTTACATGCTGGTGTTGTCATGGGCCGACTACAGCTTTGTGCAGCCTGTATCGTCGGTGGCTTATGGCGTGGTGGCGCTTCTCGGGTGGCTGGTTCTGGGCGAGAAGGTTTCCGCATTGCGCTGGGCTGGGATCGCTGTTATCTGCCTGGGCGTGTTTGTGGTGAGCCGGACGGGCGCCCAGACAACAGGCGCCCAAGCGACAAGCCGACCGACTGGTGGGAACGGATAGCATGCTGAATTTTATTTTGTTTACGACGATTGTTGCGGCGGGAACGGGCGGCGAGCTGTGCGTTTCGCGAGCGATGAAGAACGTGGGGGAGGCGAAGAGCTTTCACCCGGCGGAGATTGCCACGGTAGTGCTGCGCGCGATCCGCGAGCCGTGGATGTGGGCGGGCGTGGCGATGATGGCGTCTGCTTTCTTTGCGCTGCTCGGCGCGCTCTCGATGTACAACGTGAGCTTTGTTGTTCCGGTGACGGCGTTGAGCTATGTTGCGGGGGCGTTTGGAGGAGCGGCGTTCCTGGGGGAGCGGGTGACGGCACGGCGATGGATTGGCGTGGCGCTGGTGACGATCGGGGTGACACTGGTTTTCTTTGGGAAGAGCTGACGAACTTCCACTGTAAAAAAGATCCCGAGAGATCAGGAAATGCGGGCTTGTGGGGACCGCGTCGGGGTGGCGGAGTACGGCTTAGTCCCCGACTGGACGCAAGGCGGCCCTTGATTGAAGAAATCCGCTGCGTGAATTGTGGATTTGATTGGCGTCCCCGACGGGATTTGAACCCGTGTTATCGCCGTGAAAGGGCGGTGTCCTAGGCCGGGCTAGACGACGGGGACGCGATGAATAGGGTGAGCTGGACTTGAATTGGCCGCAGGCGCCCTTTTAGAGGCTACCAAGTCGCCGGGGGCATGTCAAAAGACTAAGACTCTACCGCCCGTTTGCTCCCGGCGACGGCATGGGAGGCGTGACCCTAACGGAAGAAGAACTCCGGGACCCCGCACGGCTTTCTGATGAGGCCGCCAAATACGCGGACGAATTCCTGAGGCAGGAGAACTCGCATTTTGACATCGGCCCTCCCGATTGGAGTACGGACATTGCCCTTGTCTACACGATTGAGGCCGCACGTGCCCTTGCTGGACCACGACACGATCTAGCGGTTGAGCTGTTGGGCCTAGCCACAGAAGCCACAAAAGCGGGCAAGATCGCAAGAGCAGAGAGTGAACGCATATAATCGCGGATCCTGGTGGCTGTTTTGGTGGCTGTTACGTTTTGACTTTGGCGCTTTTCAATGCGACACAATGCAAAGGTCAAGACAGACGTATGTGACGCAAATAATAGGCTTATACGGCATTCTGCGACACTATGCAGCGAATGGCAAAACGCCTCAAAACGGATTCGTAATCAGCAGGTCGTCAGTTCAAGTCTGACCGTCGGCTCCAATCATCCTCTTCCCTTAAAAACTTCAAACAGCCGCTCCGAGATTTCCCGGCTTCCTTCCGGAATGCAGCGGGAATCATCCCTGAATGCCTCATTTTCCACAGCGCTGGAGCCCAACTTTCCCGCGCCTGAAGCCCAATTTAATGCCGGGTGAACCAACTCAGGCACGTGTTATCCACGTAATTTTTTGTTCTAGTGATAGTTGCGGACCATATATCCACGCATACTCTTGGCATAATCGCAGCAAGAGCGGTTTCTCAGTTTCTGTTCCAGCCACTCGAAGCAAGACCTAAAAGGCGGAAGCCGGGCCGTTCAGCGGAGGCCGCAAGAGGGATCGAGTGCTGGGCTCGAGTTCAAGCCCCGAGGCAGAGCCGTTACCCGGTGGGAGCACTCAAGAGTGACCAGCTATAGCCGTCAGGATGTGTTGCGGATCTTGCAAATCAGTTCTCACCAGTTGCAGGGGTGGGAGCGAGCAGACCTCATTCCCCAACAACAGACATACTCCTTCCAGGACCTTGGCCAGTTGCGGACCCTCCGCTCGCTGCGCGAAGAGAGCGTGTCCGCGGCCTCGATCCGCCAATCGGTGGTTGCCATGAAAGCCGTGGCGGGGATGACAAATCCTCTGCTCGAGGCCTGCGTGGTGAGAACAGGAACGCGGCTGGCCTTTCGCCACATGGGCTCGATGGTGGACCCCATCCGGCGTCAACTGCTTTTTGATTTTGAGCGGTCGGACCGCCTGGACAGGATGGGCCGGCTGGATCGGCCGTCGCCGTCGTCCGATATCTCTCCGCTGCGCAAGACCGGCAACGAGGGCACACGCGGCATTCAGGATAGATTCCTCGCCGCGGTGCAGGCCGAAGAGAGCGGCGAAAAGCAGAACGCGATTCAGCTCTACGAGGAGATTCTGAGCATCGACCCCGAGTACGCCCCGGCGTACATCAACCTGGGAACGATCCACTTTCACCTTCGCCAGTTTGCGCGCGCCGAGGAGCTCTACCGGCAGGCTACGGAAGTCGATCCAGGGTATGTGCTGGCGTTCTTTGATCTGGGCAACGTGCTCGATGAGCTGCAACGGCAGGATGAGTCGATAGTTGCCTACCGCCGTGCCATTGCTCTGGCGCCCCGCTTTGCCGATGCCCACTACAACCTGGCGCTGGCCTTCGAGCGCAAGGGAATGAAGCGGCAGTCGCTGCGCTATTGGCAGGCGTACTTGAAGCTGGACAATCGAGGCCCCTGGGCGGAACACGCCCGCGGCCAGATTCGCAAGCACCTGGGCCAGGAAAAGCTGGCGATTGCGACGCGGACTGAGCGGTTCCTGCCTCCGCGCACGGGGATGGCGGCGCTGAAACTGGTTAAATAAAAAACAATAATCTGAAGTACAACTCTGAACGCCACAGTTGCCAGAGGCCGTTTGCAAGTTCCTGTAAATCCAGCTATTAGCGCCATGGGCCTTGCGTTTGGCTAAACAACCACGGTCGTTTGCCAATCCCAATTCCTACACCGAGCGAACTACAACTGGGCAACTCTCCGCCTCCATTCAATCTCTAAGCGAAGGAAGGAGAGACTATGATCCACGGAAAAGTCTTAGCGTTCGCAGCTCTCGCAATTGCACTCCTCTGCAGAGCATCTGTCGGGCAGGCCCAGATCGGCATCAGTGTTGGCGTTGAGCCCGTCTGCCCCTATGGGTACTTCGACTATCCACCCTATGACTGCGCGCCCTACGGCTACTATGGGCCCGACTGGTTCGATGGCGGCTTTTTCATTGGAGCTGGTCCATGGTTCCACGGCCACCACGGTTTCTATGGACACGTGGACAACCGCTTTGACCCGCACAATGGCTATCGTGGGCCGTTGCCGCAGAGAGGCGAGCAGCCGTTCAACCACTTTCACGGCAATGAGGCACGCGACGGGCAAGGCCACGTAGGGAATGCCGGTCATGACGCAAGCAGAGAGCATGCTCTGCCCGGTGCACGGGCTGGCTTCCGCGGACACCGCTAACGCCGGATTCCAATTCTGAAGCAAAACGCAATGAGGCGCCACTTTGGCATCTTGTTGCGTTTGCTTCCCGTGGCTTCAGCTCCGGCACACCCGTGCCTCATTTTGATACACTCCGAGGCCGGAGGCGAACCTCGCTTGGCTCACAAATTCCCTGCCCCTCTCACGCAGCTCTCTGAAGAGGAGTGCCTGTTCTATTCCACAGTGCGTCAGTTTGCCGAGGAGACCATTGCGACCCAGGTGAACGCAATGGACGAGCAGCAACAGTATGCAGCCGGGCTTGTTGACCGGCTGTTTGAGCTGGGCCTGATGGGAATTGAGGTTCCCGAGGATCTGGGCGGCGCAGGTGGCAGCTTCTTTGACGCGGTGCTGGCCATCGAAGCCATCTCGACCGTGGACCCTGCGGTGGCCGTGCTGGTGGACGTGCACAACACGCTGGTGGTGAACGCGCTGCGGCGATGGGGCACGGACGAGCAGAAGAAGCTGTGGCTGCCGAAGCTGGCTTCGGGAACGGTTGGCGCGTATGCGCTGAGCGAAGCGGGCTCGGGTTCGGATGCCTTTGCGCTGCAAACGCAGGCAGAGGCCTGCTCGGTAAATGGCGCGGCGGGATTTCGTTTGAGCGGGCGCAAGCTATGGATCAGCAATGCGCGTGAAGCAGGGCTGTTTATCGTTTTTGCCACGGTTGATCGCGGCGCGGGGTACAAGGGCATTACGGCCTTCCTGGTGGAGAAGGGCACGCCCGGGCTGGACGTGGGTCGCAAAGAGGACAAGTTGGGTATCCGCGCCAGCAGCACCTGCGAGCTGATTCTAGACGGGTGCGAGGTGGGGGCCGAGTGCGTGCTGGGCGAGCCTGGCAAGGGCTACAAGATTGCCATTGAGACGCTGAATGAAGGTCGCATCGGCATCGGGGCGCAGATGCTCGGGCTGGCCGAGGGCGCGTGGGGCCATGCGGCGCGTTACGCCAAGCAGCGCAAGCAGTTTGGAAAGCCGATCGCGGAGTTCCAGGCGGTGCAGTTTGCGCTGGCAGAGATGGCGACGGAGATTGAGGCGGCGCGGCTGATGGTCTACAACGCGGCGCGGCTCAAGGATGCAGGGCGGCCCTATGTGAAAGAAGCGGCGATGGCCAAGCTCTTTGCCTCCGGCGTGGCGGAACGGGTGGCGAGCCAGTGCGTTGAGATCTTCGGTGGCAATGGCTTTGTGCGGGACTATCCGGCGGAAAAGTACTATCGCGACGCGAAGGTCGGGAAGATCTACGAGGGAACGTCGAACATGCAGCTGATGACGATCGCGAAACAGGTGCTTTAACGAAGTTGTCAGTTGTCAGTTGTCAGATTGCGGAGACAATTCAGAAAGAATCACCCCTCCACTCGCGGGCTCTTCGAAACCAGTCGGAAAGCCGACTCCCCAAAGGAGCTTCTGCCCTCGCCTCAAATTCCGTCTCTTCCCCCAACCCTTGAAGGGCAAGAACCGCCAACGCGATAAAGAGAAATATCTGCGGCGCGTTAACGATGACTGTGTTTATGACAGCAATCGCCTCGCCCTCCCATTGGTGTTCGACCATTACGGTGACCTCCGCCCTTCCGACCAGATATTGCACCACAAGAGAGGCTGCGGAAGTAGCGACTGCAAGAAGTACTCCAGATTTCCTGCCTTGTTTCGATAAGGCCGAACTGTCGGGCGGTCTCAGCAATCGAATTGCAGACGGCATCAACAGCCATGCGAGGCAACCCTCCCCCACTAGACCGTATATGTAAACAAATACCTTTGATAATGCAAACTGGCGAAAGTGCTCTTGCGTTAGCAAAAAACTCAGGGATATCAGGACCCCGCCAAACGCCGCCATCACAGCCATGTACTTGACCGTAAGGAGAAGGACCTCCCGGGAACGCGGCAGAATCCCCCGCAAAGCAGCTACTATGTTCGGACCCTGTTCCTCGACGATCTTAAGTACCAGGTTGCTGGTGGTTGCAAGCGCAATCACAAAAAAGCAGACCTCTAGAAACTGCTTTAGTATTCCCAGCGGAAAAGCGATCGTCTGGGTCTTATGTTGCGCCAGGGCCAGGTCCGGAGAGGGAAAATCACCACCCAATGCCGAATGCTTGGTAGAGAAAAAGTTCATGAGCCAGTGAATCTCGGCCTTCTGCAACCAGCCCAAGGCAAGCATCAGGATTCCAGCTATCGTGCACGGCACCCAAAGCACGAGGTGCCTTCTAAACAGCTCGAACGATCTATTCCAGAGCTCTTTCATCGGAAGCAATTCTACTTGGTCTTCCTGAGGCCATTGTCTGCCGGCGAATCGAGTATCGACATTAGCTCGCAACTGCGGCGGCCACCTGCATAATGTGCTCAGGCCGCGTCCTGCAGCAACCGCCAATGATCTGTGCGCCGGCGGCAAACCAGTCCGAAGCGGCCTGGCCAAAGTCCGCGGGGTCGCTCGTGCCGGTCCAGGAGCGAGTCTGCGCATTCCAATCTTCGCCGGAGTTGGGATAGACGAGGATCGGCTTGCTGGTGACGCTGCGCATCTCGGCAATCAAATCGACAATCAGCGAAGGCCGTGTGCAGTTGACGCCAATGGCGACGGTCTGGGGGAAGGCACCAACAGCGCGGGCGCAATCGGCGAGCAGTTCGCCATGAGCAACGTGGGTGGAGTCGCGGCAGGTGAAGCTAAACCATGCTTGAAGATTTGGCCATGGGGCGAGCGCTTCGCCAATGGCGACTGCCTCGTCGAGCGAAGGAATGGTCTCAAAGGCGAGCACATCCTGGGCCTGCTCAGCCGGCGCGGCGGCGAGGACAGCGATCCGCTCCTGGTGGAAGCCAACGAGATCGGCATGCGGGCAGGCGTAGTTTCCGCGGTACTCCGCGCCGTTGTGCAGGGCAGCGCCATACGGTCCAAGCGATGCTGCAACCAGAACTCGGCGCGGTAGGGCTTCGGCGGCGGCGGTCCTCGCCAATTGAACAGACTGGAGCAGGGCTGCATCGGCGCGCTCACGAGCTAGGCCAAACTCGGCGTAGCCCATGCGCGAAACCTGGTAGCTCGCCGTCTCAATCACGTCTGCACCGGCAGCAATGTAAGCGCGATGGACGGCGATGATCTTTTCCGGCGCGTCTTCGAGAACATGCGCCGACCAGAGCGGGCCATCAATGCTTGCGCCCAACTGCTCAAGCTCTGTGGCCATGCCGCCATCGAGAACGTGGATACCTTTGAGAAGCCCTGACATAGAGAAATGGTAGCGCGATCTGCGAGGGAGCGTGCCAGGGGCAGAGGCGAAACAGCTCTAGTTGACGGAGTCTTTCTGCCGTGTGGCTTTGACAGCGGAAAGGATGCCCAGGCCCACCATGACGATGGCGCCTGCTGCGATCCAATGCGGAGGCAACCGCATGAGATGCGCGATATAAGCGAGTCCGGCAATGAGGATGGCGAAACCGACAGCATAGATTCCGAACGACATGTTCTCTCCCTGGCGCTTGAGCAAATTACGGTGACGTGATGTTTGCAGACGGGCTGGCGGATCCCAATATCCGTTTTCGCCCGCTGGCTAAACCAGTTTCGCCCGCTTGGCGGCTCGGGCAAAGGTTGGCGCCGGGTCAAGAAGTTTGGGCCGAGAGGCGTTTTCCTCGGGTAGCTCGTCGTGCAGGACGACGTTGAGCAGGGACCTGTGGACGTGGATGCGGCCGTTGTACTCGATGTAGCCGAGCTTGCGGAAGCGGTTCATGAAGAAGCTGACGCGGGAGCGGGTGGTGCCGATCATCTCAGCCAGAGTCTCCTGGGTGACGATGGGGATGAGTGCCACGGGCTCACCGGGGGTGCCGTAGTCCGCCATGAGCAGCAAGGTGCGCGCGAGGCGTCGCTCGCTGGAGTTGAACAGCTGATCGACGAGGTCGGCCTGGGTGCGAATGCCACGCATGACGATGAACTTCATGAAGAATTCAGAGAATGTGGGTTCTTTGTGGAGTACGCGGCGCATTTCGCTGAGAGCGATTTTAACCGCCTCGCAAGCCGTGGTTGCTGAGGCAGTGGAGGTGTGAAGGGAATCTTCCGCGCTCATGGACTCTTCGCCAAAAAAGTCCCCGGCGCCAAGGAGCGTAACAGTAGCCTCCTTGCCTCTCTTGGAGACAACCGTAAGTTTCGCGCGACCGCTGCGGAGATAGAAAACAGAGTCTGCAAAGCCGCCCTGCGCATAGAAAATGGCGCGTGGGCCGCCTTCAACGACGGTTCGTCCAGGTCCACTGGTGGCCAGATATGTTGCCGTGTTGAATGATCTGTTTTGATCTTCATGCATGGGTCTGCCTCATCTCGGAGATCGAACGATCGCGGTCGAGCCTGATGACTGGAACACGCGGTGGAATGCGCCCCCCGCTGGGCTAAAGAGGCCGACACTACAAACACAGGATTTCAAAGGGCAGGGAGGATGTCTGAGCGTTATAGACCTACTCGTGCAGAATGGGCGAGCCTTGCGGGTGGGGAGGGGGGTATCCAGGTGTGAACGCGCGAATAAGCTCCGTTGGGAGGATCTAGGCCTTCTGCGATCGCTGGACGGCGCGCACGCCAGCTACGCGGCGCAGGCCAAGGACCATCCGATTGAGGTGGTGAACGTCCTCTGCCTCAACGACAAACTCGACGATGGCTTCGTCGTTTTCCGATTTACGGATGTCGACCCCGCGGATGTTGGTATTGTCGTCGGAGATGACGGCTGTGAGTTCCTTGAGCATGCCGGTGCGGTCGTCGCAGAAGACGGTGATCTTGACCGGGTAGCGCTGCGACTTGCCGGCTGTCTGGTCGCCGACGCGGGACCACTCCACTGCGATGCGGCGGTCGCTCTCATAGAGAAGGTTCTGCACGTTGGGGCAACTACGCGCGTGGACAGCCACACCCTTGCCGCGGGTGACGTAGCCAACGATCTCTTCGCCGCGAATGGGATTGCAACATCGCGCACGATAGACGAGCAGGTCGTTCTGGCCCTCGACCTGAAGCGAGTCAGAGCCAGTGAGGTGCAGCTTGCGCACCGCGTCGGACATTGCGCCTTCACTGCCCGGTTGCGCTTCAGGCGCGGTCTCCGGCTCGGCTGCTTCAAGAAAGCCGGGCGCCAGCTTCCTCAGAATGGAGTGGGCCGTGTGCTTCCCCTGGCCGATGGTAGCGAGCAGATCGACGGCAGTGGCCACCCCGTATTCGTTGGCGATGCGGCCCAGGTCCTGATCTGAAATCTGGATCATGGGCACCTTGTACTTGCGAGCTTCCTTCTCCAGCAGCTTGCGGCCGATGTCGACGGCGCGGATGCGTTGGTCTTCGTTGAGCCAGTGCTTGATCTTGTTGCGGGCGCGGGGACTCTTGACGAAAGTAAGCCAGTCGCGGCTCGGCTTGTGATCCTTTTGCGTAACGATCTCGACGATGTCGCCGGTACGCAGCTTGGTGCGCAGGGGCACCATGCGGCTATTGACCTTGGCGCCAACGCAGGTGTGGCCCACCTCAGTGTGGATGGTGTATGCGAAGTCGACCGGAGTGCCATCGGCAGGGACCACAACCACTTTTCCCTTGGGCGTGAAGGTATAGACCTCGTCGGGATAGAGGTCCATCTTCAGGCTGGAGAGGAACTCGTTGGGGTCGGTCATCTCCTTTTGCCACTCGACAAGCTGGCGAATCCAGTTGAGCCGCTCCTCGTCGCGAGCGGTAACGGCGGTGCCGCCGGACTTGTACTTCCAGTGTGCCGCGATGCCTTCCTCGGCGATGCGATGCATCTCTTCCGTGCGGATCTGGACTTCGAACTGATGGCCGCCCGTGCCCATCACAGTGGTGTGCAGTGACTGGTAACGATTGGCGCGGGGAATGGCGATGAAGTCTTTAATGCGCCCAGGAACAGGCCGCCAAAGCGTGTGGATGAGCCCGAAGACCGCGTAGCAGGCGGAGACATCCTGGGTGATGACACGAATGGCAAGCAGATCGTAGACCTGATCGAAAGAGACTTTTGAGCGCTCGATCTTCTGCGCGATGGAGTAGATGCGCTTGATACGCCACTCGACGCGGGCCTCGATGTTGTTCTCGCGCAGTTGCTCGACCAGCGTGTCTTCAACGCCGCGGAGGAACTGCTCGCCCTCGATGCGGCGGGCTTCGACGGCTGCTGAGATCTGCTCGTAGGTGACGGGATCGGTATAGCGGAAGGCGAGGTCTTCAAGCTCTCCGCGCACCTTGCCCATGCCGAGACGATGAGCCAGGGGGGCGTAGATGTCGAGAGTTTCGCGCGCGATGGCCTCCTGGCGTTCGGGCTTAAGGTGCTCGAGCGTGCGCATATTGTGGAGGCGGTCGGCCAGCTTGATGAGCACGACGCGCACATCGGAAACCATGGCCAGAAGCATCTTGCGAACGTTCTCGGCCTGCCGATCCTCACGGTTGGCAAACTGGATCTTGTCGATCTTGGTGACGCCCTCGACGATGTGGGCCACCTGGTCGCCAAAGGAAGATTCGATCTCTTCATTGGTGGCGGGGGTGTCTTCGACGGAGTCGTGCAGCAGCCCTGCCGCGATGGCTGTGGCGTCGAGCTTCATCTCGGCCAGGACTTCGGCGACCTCGAGAGGATGAATGATGTAGGGCTCGCCCGAAGCGCGCAATTGGCCGTCGTGGTGCTGAACACAGAACTCCCATGCCTTTCGGATGAGGGAGATGTCTTCATTGGGACGGTTGGCCTGAACGTGGCGAAGCAGAGTCTCAAAGCGCGCATCGATGGCGGCGCGGATAGCCGCGGGATCGGGCTTTGGCGCAGTTTTCTCCACTTCCCCCGGGGAGGGCGGGAGCGGGCTGGAATTATCTGCCGGAATTTCCTGCCGGACAGTTGCCATGCTTCATTATAGGCCGCTTGTATTCCTGACGCATCAATGCACGGGCAAGGCCGCTGCATGCGATTGAAGAGCTAGATAGAGGCAAAGATCGCATCCGGCCCATTGGCATAATGGCGCAGACTCCGCGGCCCACCGGGAAGCAATGCGGCTGGGTTTGGTTGGGTTACGATCCGGCGAAAAATTGCGGGATAAGCATGAGAGAAGTCACTTAAGAAACGTCGATGGTTGAAGGTAGCTTTGCTGGTGTTCTCTTGAAATAAGTTGAGCAAAGCTCCAGATAGCGTAGATTCGCCCATTTAGATAGATATGAACAATCCGATTAGTTAAAGAAAACTAAGTTCTGAAAGAACACAGGAACCAGGGCCCGGAAAGCAGAAAGGATTTGCTGCTTATGCAAGTGAATTTTAGGCCTTCCCGGACCGGTACTTCAGTGTTTACGGGCCTCTATGAGTGTGCCCGCCATCACAGCAAGGGAACTGCCCCGGAGGAGTAGAGTCCCCTTCGGACTAGAGGTCCAGAACCGAGGAACTTATGCTAAAACACCTCGCAGTTATTGCAATGATTGCCCTTCTTCCGGCAAGCATGTACTGCGCAAATCAAACCACCCCCAAAGTTACGATTCCATTAACCAGGACGACGCCGACAAGCGGACAACAGATGTACTCAAACTACTGCACACCCTGCCACGGGCAGGACGGAAAAGGCCAGGGACCTGTTGCGAGCGCGCTGAAGAGCCAGCCCAGCGACCTGACCACGCTGGCCCGGAACAACAATGGCAAATTCCCCGCCACACACGTGACGGCAGTGCTGCAGAACGGAGTGGACATCCCGGCGCATGGATCCGCCGCCATGCCGGTGTGGGGACCGATTCTTGGTAAGATGGACGTTACGAACCCGCAGGACAGAGACCTCAGAATCAGCAATCTGAGTCACTACCTGCGCACGATGCAGGAGAAGTAAGGGCCGGCGGCCCATTCGCTCCCGGCAGATGGAGCCTATGAAGAAGCCGCGCAAGCTGAACAAGCCCGCACCTGCTGAAGCAGGACCTGCCAAACTCCAAGAGGCGCCCAAAGCAGCCAAGCCGAGGGCGCCTTTTGAACGATCCCGCAACCCTTACGCTGGGCGCAGCCACAACGAGCCGCCAGCCGCACGGGGGGGAGTTCATACCAAAGCCGGGCACAACCGTCCGGCAAGCCGCCAGGCAAATCTCGAAACAGTCAGCCCATCCAACAGGCAACTCGGCGCTATCGTCAATCGCAGGGCCGCAGACCGGCTCCGTGCGGGCTCGGTGTGGGTCTATACCTCTGACCTGGAGTCGATTGAGTTGCCGAAAGGCGGTGACGTAAACCCGCCGGCTCTGTTGCCCATAGCGGACGCTCGGGGACTGCTGCTGGGAACTGGGCTCTATAGCCCGGCGTCGCAGATTGCGTTGCGATTGGTCAGCCGCGAGGCTCTCGACCAGGCCGGCTGGCTGGAATTGCTGGCTGCGCGTCTCAAGCGATCCGTGGAGCGCCGTAAGCCGATGCTGAGCGAGGAAACCGACGCCTGCCGGCTATGCTTCAGCGAGGCGGATGAACTGCCCGGGCTGGTGGTGGACAAATATGGCGAGTTGGTGGTCATTCAGCTCCTGGTGAAGGGGCTTGACTCCGCCGCTGTGCGCAAGACATGTTTCTCGGTTCTCCGCGAAGAGTTGAAACCGGCAGCGATCCTGGAGCGGCCCGATCCGCGCATGCGGGAGTTGGAAGGCCTGGCAGCGCCGAGCGCTGACCCGCTTTACCTTAGGAAGGGCGCGACAGAGGCAGGGAGCACGCTGTTCCGGCTGAACGGACTGCGATTTCAATTCGACTCCAACTCCGGCCAGAAGACGGGCGCGTTTCTCGATCAGCGGGAAAACTATCGCGCTACACAGCGTTGGGCCGAACAGCTCGGGGCAACTGGGCGAGCGCTGGATGTGTGCTGCTACCAGGGCGGTTTTGCCCTGCACCTTGCTCAGGTCGCGCAGCGTGTAACCGGGGTTGACGCCTCACGATCGTCGCTTGAGGTTGCGGAGAAGAATCTCGAAACCAATCGCGAGCGGATGAAGGCAGAGGTGGATTGGGTGGAAGCCGACGCCTTCGAACTGCTTCGCGACTGGTCCAACGCACACGAGAGCTTTGACACGATCGTGCTTGACCCGCCGGCGTTCGCCAAGAGCCAGCGCGCCGTTGAGGGAGCCTTGCGCGGCTATAAGGAGCTGAATTTGCGTGCGTTGAAGATGCTGCGCGCGGGCGGACTGCTGGTGACCTGCTCCTGTTCACATCACGTGGGCTGGGCCGAGCTTGAGGGCACGGTGGCCTCTGCCGCAGCCGATGCGGGCAGGCGAGTGCGCCTGCTCGAGCGGCGGGGCGCGGCGCTGGACCATCCAGTGATCCTTACTTTGCCGGAGTCTGAGTACCTGAAGTGCCTGGTGCTGGAGGTGGAGTAATTCGGACCGGCAAAGAACGAAACGCTGGCGCCGCTTTCGTTCTCCGAGCACTCTGAGTCAGGCCTCGTTGGGCGGGTGAATGTGGGTTGCGCGGCGGCCGGGCCAGAAAAATGCAGACCAACGGCGACGCCTATTCGAGGAATTCGTGTCCTGTGGGGGATGTGGGCCGGCAACGCGGAACTGGGTAAGCGTGTCCTTGACCAATGCGCGCAGTGATTCGGCTTCAAAGGTGCATGAGCGGATATAGGCGGAAACGGTAAGGCCGGCTTCGGCGGCACGCCTACGCAGTTGGACATCCTCCTCGCGGCTCAAGCGGATAGTGATGCTGGCTTCTTTAAGGACCTTTGCCGGGCTAGTCATGACGCTGACGACAGCGCTCGGCTGAGGATCGACGGTTTCGGCTGTGGCATCCGGCGCGCTTTCCAATCGGCCAGCAACCGGATCATCGGCGTGATAGCGGCCGTGGGTGTGCAGCGCCCGCTCATAGCTGAGCGTGGCAACATCCTCGGCGAGGAGCTCGTCATTCCAGGTTTGGGCCCGGGTTGCCGGCTGATTTGGGTCGCGATCCACCGAAGTCCGATCTGGATGCGCAATTGCCGCGAGGAAACCCGCAAAGCTGGAGGGAGACGAACCGGGCTGGGTTAGGCTCTGCATGCCCTGGAAGATACTCCGGGAACGGTGTGGGCGGGAGGTCTTGTTCATTGAACTGCCAAAGGATCTTCCCAGTTAGGACGGCCGTTCGAGCCTTCCCGAATTGGCATTTGAATCGGGCGCAGAGCGGCTAGAACCGTGATTCAGGTTGGCCGAAGTATGCTTCAGTTGCGCGGTTCGGGAAGAATGCGTTCTGGCAGCGTCAGCAACTCCGTAACCGCTTCGGCAGTCATGGGCCGGGCGAAGAGGAAGCCCTGGCCAAAGCGACAGCCGAGCTTAAGCAGCACCTCGTACTGCTCCACGGTTTCAATCCCTTCGGCAACCACATCCATCCCCAGCACCCGGGCCAGTTCGATGATGGTGCGAACGATCTGCAGGGACTGCTCGCTCTCTGTGATGCGGCCGACGAAGGAACGATCGATCTTGAGGACGTCAAAAGGGAACGAGTGCAGATGATTGAGCGAGCTGTAACCGGTGCCGAAGTCGTCCATGAGCAGGGAGACGCCGAGGCGGCGAAGACTGCCCAGAACATGGAGCGCGGTCTTGACGTTCGGAATGAGGCTTGACTCGGTCATCTCCAGGCCAAGCTGACGGCTGGAAAGACCGGTTTGCAGTAGGAGCGCTTCAACGTGGTCGGCAAGGCCTTCGCGCGAGAACTGGCGGGCGGAGAGGTTGACGCAGACCCGGAGGGTGGTGGACCGGGAATCCTGACGGCACCAATGCTGAATCTGGCTGCACGCTTCAGAGAGTCCCCAATCGCCAATGGGGAGGATGAGGCCGGATTCCTCTGCGAGAGGTATGAAGTCCATCGGCGGAATCAGGCCACGCTGGGGGTGATTCCAGCGAATGAGCGCTTCGAGCCCTATGATCTTGCGGGTTGCGAGCTCCACTTCGGGTTGGTAATAGAGCACAAACTGGCGCTGCTCGAGAGCTCGGCGCAGGTCCTGAGCGCGCGGCCAAATCTGCGATTGGGAGGAGAGTGTCAATGAGGGACGAGGTTCTCGGGCGGATTGCTGGCTGAGCGAGTTCTGAATACGGCGCAACTCCAACTGGCTGGCAACCATGTTGGCAAGGTTCTCCAACATGGAGATTTGGTCCGGGTTCTTGGAGAGATACGGATCGCTGCAGAAGATGGACAACGATCCAAGGATGCATCCTTCGCTGGAGCGGACAGGAGCGCTGGCAAAGAAGACTATGTCGGGCCGCCGAGATTGAACAAGCAGCCTCTGAGCATGGGGCAGCGCGGAAACATCCGAGACGACCACAGGTCCGTCGGCGGCGAGAACCATCTCAAAAAGAGAGTTGCGCCGGGGAATCTCATGGATTTCGTGGCCCACGTAGGACTTCACCCACACGCGGCTCACGTCGCCAAATCCGAGTAGGACGACATCCGCTTTGAAGTAGACCGCACAAAGATGGGTGATGGCGTCGTAACAGGACTCCGGAGCGGTATCGAGAATGCCGGTGGAGGCGAGCGCGGCAAGGCGCATCGTTTCCAACTCGGGCTCGATGATCTCTGTCGCCAACCGCGCTTTGGACATCTTCACTCCGGCCCAGCCAAATCCGCGACCCCGTTGTATTAGCCGGAAGAGCTGGCTTCTGATTCACCACTCCCCATCGAGGCTGGGGTCAGCGTTCAGGCCAGTTCATGGCTCCGGTGCTCGCGGGAAGCGCTTGTGTGAGCGCTCCAGGCCGAACCCTTCTCGGGGCCCGCGTCTTCTTTATCGGGTCAGATTGCTGCGCGCACTACGTTACGGCAGGCCAATTCAAGTGAGTACCTTACCGGCGGCGAGGTAATGACTCAATCGCGGCAGATCGCGGGAGTTGATTCCATTCAATGCAGGTGTTGCAGCGGAGTGGGGCAGCACTGCTCATTTTGGGACAGAGCGTCCCACCGGTCCCGTTTCCGTCCAGAGGAAGGTGAGTTGGTCGGCGTCGTCCTGAACCTGCTGGTCGACGCTCATTCCGCCATTATGGCCGCCGGCTACGCTGTAATGCAGCAGGATGGGTCGCCCGCTGGATGATGCCGCCTGCATCAGCGCAGTCATCTTGCGGGCGTGGAGCGGGTCGACGCGGGTATCGCTGTCGCCCGTGAAGAACATGACCGCGGGGTATGCGGTCTCCGGCTTCACGTTCTGGTAGGGCGAGTACTTGAGCAGGTAAGGGAACTGCTTCTCGTTGTCCGACGAACCGTATTCCGTAGTCCAAAACGACCCGACCAGGAACTTCTGAAAACGGAGCATGTCGAGCAACGGGTAGCCGCAAAGCACAGCGGAGAAAAGTTCTGGGCGCTGGGTGATGGACGCGCCCATGAGCAGGCCACCGTTGGATGCGCCCAGAATTGCGAAGTGCTGCGGCGAAGTGTACTTGTTGGCAATCAGGTATTCGGCGGCTGCAAACCAGTCGTCAAACACATTCTGTTTCTTCTCGAACATCCCCTGCTGGTGCCAGGTCTCGCCATATTCGCCACCGCCGCGCAGGTTGGGCAGGGCAAACCATCCACCCTGCTCAAGCCACTCCGCTGCGAGTGGATACCAATCTGGGGTGTAGGCAACATCGAAACCGCCGTACCCGGTCATCAGCAGCCGTTCCGTGCCGTCGGTCTTCAGGCCCTTCTTGCCGGCGATGAACATAGGAATGCGGGTTCCGTCGTTCGATTTGTAAAAGACCTGCTTCAGCTCGTACTGGCTCGAGTCGAATGGCGTCTTTGGCTGGAAGAAAACATCGCGCTTGCCGGAAACTGTATCGAGCCGGAAGATCACTGGCGGCACGATGAAGGACGAGAACTCGTAGAACGCATAGCGATCGGTGGAGCGGCCGAAGAAGCCGGAGACGGCCCCGATGCCGCCATGGTCGACCTTACCCAGCGGCTTTCCATCGAGAGAATAGACCGCGGTCTCGGTATTCACGTCCTTCAGTCGGTCGACATAGACCTTGCCGCCGACGATGGCCCAGTCGTTGATGACATCCGTCCCCTCAGGGACGATCGTCTTCCATGCTTCGGGCATGACGCCTGGGTCGGCCCGCATGATTGTCCCATTGGGTGCCTTGTAGTCGGTCTTCACGTACCATGCGCCCTTGGAGGGGACCGCGCTGAAGCGGTTTTCGATGGCCCAAACGAGTACCTCAAAGGGTGAATCCGGCTTGGTGAGGTCGCGGAATACGATATCGACCCTGCTTGCGGGTACACCGCGGTCGATCTCGACGACAAGGTAGTGACCATCGTCGGAGACCTGGGCGGTGATCAGATCGTTCGGGCCGAGAGGTTCGCCGCGGAATTCGTGCCCAAAGATCAACTGGTCGCGTGAGACGCGTGTGCCGAGCTGGTGCAGATAGACGAGCGTGCCTTTGCTGTCGGAGCGCGCGTAGTAGAAGCTCTTGTTGTCCGGTGCAAAGCTGATGCCAAAGTAGCGGGCAGTCGGCAGCTCATCCTCGAGGGTCTTGCCGTTCTTCACATTGAAGATGTGGACCTCCGCCTCGTCGGCGCCGCCCTTTTGCACCTGGTAAGCAATGAGATTGCAGTCGCGGGAGACATCGTTGATTGCTATGGATGTGTTGGGATCGCGCGTGAGCTTCGCCGGATCAAGGAGGCGCACATCCCTGGCTGGAACTGCTGGGCCCGTCCAGTTGCGGCGCTCGTAGATGGAGTACTGTTGTTCGCCTTCGAGGCGCTTCATGAAGAATTCGCTTCCGCCACAATACATGGGAAGTTGCGCGCTGGATACATCGACGAGCGCGGCCATGTCGTCCTCAATCTGGGGACGAATCTTCGCCTGCTTGAGATAACGATCGGTGTAAGCATTCTGCGCATCGATAAAGGAGCGAGTTTCCGTGCTCTTCGCCTCTTCGAGCCAGCGATAACTGTCGGCGATCTTGATGCCGTTGTAGTTGTCGATGACGGGCGAGGCCTCAGTGGGCGGAGGGCTGGGCAAGACGATGCCATCGCGGCCGTGAATGGTTTGGGCCGATGCGGACAGGCAAGCCAGAAACGCGAGAAGGAAAGTCAAGCAACGCCGCACTGGAGGTCTCCTTCGAAGAGGTTAACCGGAGAGATCGAAGTTTGCATCCAGTTTGATGGTGCTCCGCCCCATTGGGGTTTGCCGTTGGCCAGGGGTCGAACCCTGGTCAAAGCCGGGTTGGCTGCCAGCGGAGAGCCGCAACCCCGATAGAATCAACTGCAGTGGCTGAGACGACTCCAACCAAAGAAACAGCGAGCCCGGACTTGGGGAAGCAAGGCTCGCGGTGGGCGCGTGGCCTGCGAATGCTGCGGCCTACCCACGCACATACGGCCTTCACCGCGACCGTACTGCTGATGGCTTCTACATTTCTCTCGCGGATCATCGGTCTGGTGCGGGTGAAGTACATCGTTTGGCTCTTCGGCAGCGGGACACAAGCCGATGCGCTGAACGCCGCCTTTGTGCTGCCGGATATGATCTCGTACTTCCTGGTGGGCGGGGCCGCGTCCATCACGTTCGTCACCATCCTCACGCGCTATCGCGAACAGGGACGGGAAGAAGAAGGCAATCGCTCGCTCTCAGTGATTTTGACAACCATGTACCTGGTACTTGGCGCGGCCCTCGTGGTGGCAGAAATCTTCGCGCCGTGGTTCATTCACCGCTGGGAGTATGGATTCGACGCGGAGAAGGCCGCCCTTTGCGTGAAGTTGACGCGGATTCTTCTTCCGGCGCAGCTCTTCTTCTTTGCGGGCGGCGTGTTTGGCGCGGTGCAGTTGGTGCGCAAGCAGTTCAGTGTGGGAGCAGTAACGCCGCTGATCTATGGGCTGGGAACGATTGTCGGCGGCCTGCTTCTGGTAAAAGAGATTGGTGTTTCGTCGCTGGCAATCGGCACTGTGGCGGGGGCATTCTTCGGGCCGTTTTTGCTGAACGCCATCTATGCGCGGCGGGCCGGTGTTCACTACCGGCCGATTCTCGACTTCCACGATAAGGGGTTGCGCGAGTGGGTGCGGCTTTCGCTGCCGCTGATCGTTGGAGTTTCGCTGGTGACCGCCGACAGTTGGATCATCGCTCACTTTGCTTCGGCGACAAGCGGCGCCGTTTCGCTGATGAGCTATGCGAAGCAGCTCTTCGGCGCGCCTATGTCAGTGCTGGCGCAGGGAGCAGGCGCGGCGTCGATGCCGTTTTTTGCCAGCCTGTGGTCGCAGCAGAAGAAGTATGAGTTTGCCACGAGCGTGGCGGACTCGGTTTCGCGGGTTTCGGCGCTGGGAATTCTTGTGGCGTCGGGGATGGTGGCGCTCGCCCGACCGCTAGTGGAACTGCTCTTTCTTGGCGGAAGGTTTTCCGCTAAGGACAGCCACGAATGTGCCTTGTATTTTGCGGTCTTCTCCATAGCTACGTTCCTGTGGTGCGCGCAGGCAATCTACGCGCGGGCGTTTTATGCGGCGGGCAACACCTTCGCGCCAATGGCCGCGGGAACCGTCGTCACGCTGGTTTCGTGGCCGATTTATGCCTCGCTCAACCACTGGCAGGGCGCCATGGGGCTGGCCATGGCTTCGAATATCGGGATTGCACTACAGACGGTGACCATTGCCGTGCTGCTGCACCAGCGGCGGATGGTTTCGCTTGCTAGCCTCGACTACGCCGAGATGGGTAGATGCCTGTTGGCGGCTGTGGCTGCCGGCGCGGCGGTGTGGGGGGCGCTCCTGGGACTGCATGTGCTGATCGGCCCGGCTGGCAGTGCGCATGTTCGGTTGCAACCAAGGACCTACGATGTGGCAGAATTGGTTGTCGGCTCGGCGCTGTGGACTCTGGTCGTGGTGTTTGTCCTGGAGAAGACCGGGTCGGCTCTTCCCCGCGTAGCCATGAAGCGGCTCCATCTGCGATAGCCTGCGACACAAACACAAAATCCCCCGGCTGTGCGGAGGATTCTGTGCGAACAAGAAAGACCGCTAGATCAACTTGGCCTGCTCAACAGTCGTTGCGGCTGGCCGGGGTGCTTCCGCGATAGTTGATGTCGCGGGAGATGAAGGCTTGGGCTCGGGCTTGCGAATGTCGATACCGCCCTTGAAGAAGGCGCCGTCTTCAATGCTGATGCGGGCAGCGGCTACGTCGCCTGTGAGCGCTCCTTCCGCACGGATGTCAACGCGATCTGAAGCCACAACGTTGCCGCGAATCTTGCCGAGCACAACAATCTCGCGTGCAGTGATGCTGGCGGCCACCTGTCCGTTGCGACCCACGGTGACGCGGTTGCCGGGGAGATTGATGCTGCCTTCTACCTTGCCATCGATATACAACGACTCAGAGCCGCTGATCTCGCCCTTGATATAGAGGCCCTTGCCGATGGTGGCCTGGTCGGCGACCGGCGGGGCGGAGCGTCCTGGAGCCTCAAAAGCTGGCGCAGGGGTCGAGGGTCGAACTGGTTCCGGGCTGGGGTTCGGGGTAATAGGGCCGGTTTGGTTGGGTTTCCACATTGCGCTCACGGTGTGTGTCCTTTTCTGTCCTTGGTGGACTGGGCTGGGCGGGCGGTGGTCCTGCCCTCAACCCGGAGTTTTGAAGAAAGTGCGAATTGCCATAGGGCCTGGTGTCGGCCGAAATACCACAGTTCGACTTGGCGCGGCGCTCTCATCGCATTCGCCGGCGCAGTCCAATGGGGCTATTTTAGACCGGCACACCTTGGGAAAACGAATGGGCCATGAAACAGCCAGGAGCGGTAGCCAAATGTGACAACAGGGCGGACGGGGTTGACCTCGATTCGAACGAATCCGGCTTGACTGCTATAGTTTCTGCGAAAGTGGGATGCGAGTGCTCAAGGCAGTTCTTGAAGTGAGAGGAAAGGGTCCCGTCACGGTATGAGGCTGGTCGCGTTGACTTACGGCACGGAGGGCGAAACGAGGCCAGTCGCGGCGCTCTGTCGCGCTTTGATGGACGCTGGTAACGACGTGACTTTGCTGGCCGACCGCAGTACTCTGGGCAGCGCTCGCGATCTCGGTGTACCGCACGCGGCGCTCGCGGGCGACATTCGCGGAACATTGCAGGCGATCAGCAGCACACCGTCAGACGGCGCGCGGAGGTTCAACCTAAACGCAAACGCAAAGGCGCTCGTACGGCTCGCCAACGAAAACGCGGACGCTTGGATGCGCCAGGTTCTCGAACTCGCAGCAGGCAGCGACGGGCTGATCGTTTCCGGGCTCGCTGCGTACATCGGGTTCTCCGCGGCTGAGAAGCTGAACGTCCCAGCCATCGGCGCCGGAATGATTCCGCTCACGCCAACCTCCGCGTTTCCATCGCCGATGCTGCCTCCGCACTCAATGCCGCGATGGCTCAACCGTTTCAGCTATCACCTCGTCGCCAATCTGGTGTGGCTCGCCTTTCGCAAAGCCACCAATTTGGCGCGCACGAGCGTGGGGCTGCCGCCCGGGCGCAAGATCTGGACTGGTCATCCCATGCTTTACGGAATCTCGCCGAGCCTGCTTTCGCAACCGGCCGATTGGCCGGACAACGCCTGGATGTGCGGGCAGTGGGTGCGCCCGGTGCGCGAGTGGGAGGCCCCAGCATCGCTCAAGAGCTTTCTGTCCGCAGGCGACGCGCCGATCTACGTGGGATTCGGCAGCATGCTGGGCTTCGATCCGCGTCCGTTGCTCGATGTTGTGATTGCCGCAGTCGGCGGCCAGCGAACCCTGTTCAATCCGGGCTGGAGCGGCGCGGATTCGCTGGACCTTCCCCCGAATTTCTGCGTTATTGACGACACCCCACACGACTGGCTGTTCCTCCGAACCTCCCTGGTGATTCATCACGGCGGCTGCGGGACCACGCATTCCGCAGCCCGTGCGGGGGTGCCTTCGGTCGTTCTGCCGTTCGGAGCCGATCAGTTCTTCTGGGCCGAGCAGCTACGCCAGCGAGGCATAGCGGCCAACGCGGGCAATAGCAGGAATGTCAAAGCCGCCACCTTGTCTCGCGCGATCACCGCCGCCCAAACAAGAGAGATGAGGGAGCGGGCTTCGGCTGTCGGCGCAAAGATGCGCACGGAAGATGGCCTGGCGAAGGCAGTCGAGAGAATCCACGCCCTGATCGCACGGTCAAGATCGTGAACAGTCTGTGGCGAGCGAAATCCCAAAAAATGTCCGTCGGGACCCAGTGAGCGGCCATTCTGAGCCCTCGATCCCCTAAGCTTGAGCTATGACCGATCAGGAGTTGCTGGCTAAAATTGCCCGTTCGGCGGGCCAGAAGGGCGGATACAAACAGCTTGTGCGCGAGCTGAGCCTGGGCGGCGGGCGCGAGCGGCGTCTGCTGCTGGAGCAGCTTGCCCGGCTGACCGCGCGCGGCGCGCTGGTGAAACTCGACCGCGAACATTGGGGGATTCCCAGAACCGCGGCAGGAACGCGGGACAACCTGGCTGCCGGGCGGCTCGATCTGCATCGCGACGGCTACGGCTTTGTCCGGCCCAACGCGCGCCAGGCCGTGGGAAGCGACGACATCTTCATTCCGCCGAACGAGATCAATGGCGCGATGCAGGGCGACCAGGTGCTGGTGGAGGTGGAACCGGCAAAGGCCGATGGCCGCCGGATGGGCCGGATCGTGCGCATCATGGAGCGGCGCAACACGACGGTGGTAGGGACGTTTCACTATGCCCGTTCGAATCGCGCGCAGGGGAACACCGTGGTTCCTTTCGACGAGCGCATGACGCAGCAGATTCTGATCCCACCGGGGGCAGAGGTCCCGCCGGAACCCGAGAGCGCAACGCCACATCGGGTGCTAGGCGCGGAGGCAGCGAAAAGCGCGGTCTACGACGATCTTGAAGGTCTCATTGTCGATATTGAGATCACCAGTTGGCCAACGCCGACACGTCCGCCCATTGGCCGAGTCATTGAGGTGCTGGGCGATCCAGATGACTTTGGCGTTGATGTGGAGATGATGATCCGCAAGCACCAGCTTCCACGCATGTTTCCCGAGAACGTGCTGGCCGAAGCGCGCGCCGTGGCACATCTTGACCTCTCTGAAGTCGAAACTCGAAAGGACTTCCGTGGTCTTCCCATTGTGACCATCGACGGCGAAACGGCGCGCGATTTTGACGATGCTGTGCTGGTGACCGATCGGGCCGATGGCGGCTATGAGCTACAGGTCCACATTGCCGATGTGGCGGAGTACGTGCGCGAGGCGACGGACCTCGACCTCGAAGCTCGCCTCCGCGGAACCAGCGTCTACTTCCCCGATCGCGCGATTCCCATGCTGCCGCAGGAGCTTTCCACCGACATCTGCAGCTTGCGTCCCGGCGAAGACCGCCTGGTGCTGAGTTGCATCATGCAGCTTGACGAAACCGGCCGCATCGAAAGCTACGAGATCGTCGAGGGCGTGATTCGTTCGGCCGCAAGGATGACCTACAACGAGGTGCACGCGATCATCTCTGGAGAGACGGGCGAGGGCGATGCAGACGTGCGTGCCCGCTACCCCGAGCTGGTGCCCAACTTCGAGCGGATGCGGAAGCTGGCCGGGCTGATGAACGTGCGGCGCGAGCAGCGCGGCAGCATCGACTTCGACCTGCCGGAGCCGGTGATCGAATTTGACGAGCAGGGCCAGATGCGCGGAGTCACACGCTCCGAGCGAACCTGGGCAAACCGGCTAATCGAGGAGTTCATGCTGGCAGCCAACGAGTGCGTAGCCACATGGATTGAGGATCTGGGCGTGCCTTCCATTTATCGCATCCACGAGAAGCCCGAAGCACGCCGTGTTGTCCAGTTTGAAGAGCTGGCTGCGTCGTTTGGCTACTCGCTTGGCTTGGGCGCATTGCCGGTGAAGCGCATCCAGACCCGCGGCGACCGGCGCGACTCACAGCGCACGGGACGCAACGTGAAGACCCACGAAGTGGCCGAGGACATCCCGGTAACTCCGCGCATGTATCAAAAGCTGGCCAAGCGGATCGAGGGCAAGCCGGAAGAGCGGATTCTCAGCTACTTGATGCTGCGCTCGCTCAAGCAGGCGCGCTACTCCGAGATCAACGAAGGCCACTTCGCGCTCGCCGCACCCTCCTACACGCACTTCACCTCGCCAATCCGCCGCTATCCAGACCTCATCGTTCATCGCATCACCAAGGCCCTGCTCAGAGCCGGCGTGAAGGGTCAGGGCGAGGTCGCTCATGGGCGTCACGCATCGCCATGGACGCATCCGAATGAAGGCCTGGGCGGGATTGTGATTCATCGTGGGAAGTCGCCAAATCAGGCGTATGCCTACCAGGGTGAGCCGCCGATCCCGGAGGCTGAACTGGCGCAGATTGCCGAGGAGACGAGCCTTACAGAGCGCCGCGCCGCCGAGGCTGAGCGCGAGTTGGTGGAGTGGAAGAAGGTGAAGTTCATGCAGGACCGGGTGGGCGAGGAGTTCGCCGCGCTGGTTCTCAACCCGGCCAAATTCGGGCTGTTTGTCGAGCTGACAGATATGTTCGTCGAGGGCCTGGTGCCCATCGACTCACTGCGCGATGATCGCTACACCTGGCGCGAAAATACCCACGAGATCATCGGCGAGCGTAACGGCCGCCGGTTCCGGGCCGGTGATCGCGTCCAGGTGGTGCTTGATCGCATCCTCGCGCAGGAGCGCAGGCTGCAATTCTCTCTGGTGGAAGAGGGGATTCCGCTCACCGGCAAGCCAGCCGGCAATGCTCCGCGCAAGCCGAAGAGCAAACGCAAAGTGGACGTAACAAACGCGGGGAAGGTCAAGAAGAAATTCCACAGGAAAGGCCGGCGGCGGTAAAAACACAAAGCGGCGCTGAGGCTGTTTAGGCCAGAGCGCCGCCAAGCGTAAATGTTGCTAAGACTTGCAACCCAGACTAGACGGCTACAGCTTCGCCTGCCTGCTTTGCCGCCAGGTCGCTGAGAAACGGAATCTTGATTCGCTTGCCGTTGAAGGCGTTGATCATCAGGATCAGCCAGAGGATGAACATCCCAATTCCCAAAACCGGGAAAAGAATGATGTCAAGGAAGTTCAACACCGGGATCACCCCGATAATGACCAGGCAGATCCATAGGGCGAACCAGGCAACACACAAGAAGATGGACTGCCAGGAGTGGAAGCGGACGTTGGCATTCTGGTTGTAGGGTGCGGAAACCAGAAAGATGATGGCCGGGATTACGGTCAGGTACGCCAGGCCACAGGTGCTGTTCTCGTTCATGCCGGATTGAGGGGCTGCTTCGGTCATCGGAGCTCCTTTATTGCGTTGGCAGGGGTTGAAGAAGCGTTTGCTTGGATCGCGCGGACGCAGCGGGGATCGCCTGACGCGGAAAGATCGCTGGGTGTCCTGGCTTGGGAAATGTGGCCCTCGGGGATGCTCGCCGGACAAGATAAGAGAACCGGCAGCTTACAAGATTGTCAAGAAGGATTTGCAGGGAGGGCGAAGGAAATGCGGAAACAGGGCAGCCGATGCGCCAGGGGCAGAGCGGCCACCGGGCGGGGCCGCTCGTCAACGATGCGTCAGGGACGCCTGAAGAAGCAATGAATTACTTGTTGGCCAGCCGGTCGGCGATCGGCCCGATAATCGGCAGCTTGAAGTACTTGCCGTTGAGGGCGCTCACCGCGCAAAGTACCCAGACGATGATCCACACCATCCAGAAGATGCGGGTGATGAATCCGGCCATGTGAATGCCAAACACCGTGCCAAAGACCACAACAAAGGAAAGTGCAATCCAGAAGACGAACCACGCGATGTTGAGAAAGATCGACTGGAAGGCGTGGAACCGGACGTACGGCTTGTTCTTGTAGGGCTCGATCAGCAGAAAGATGATGGCCGGAATGCAAGTAACGTAGGCGATTCCGCCCGCGGCGTTTTCATTGATGCCAGTCTCAGACAATTCGGACATGGGTGGTTCCTTTCGCAGTCAAGATGGGGTGGGCGGAATCGGAAACCCTCGATTCGAGCCCAACTCAGCACCATGCAGGGCAACGACAGGCGCATAAACAATGGGCCTTGCTTGGGTTACAACAAGGAAACCCCTGTTCCAAATCGATGTCAAGGTGTATCCGTGCTATAGAACCTGCTACAGAATGTGCATTGACAGTGCCCTGAATAGGGCAACGCCCGAGTGTTCAACTCCCGCAGGTTGGTTGCGCTAGGCCTAGAAGAGCCGCTCGGGCGCGGCCTGCTCCAGCAGCTCCGGGTCATTGTTCCGCACATTGCCCACCCGCTGGCTCACCTGCCACGCCCGCATCCTCTCGGCGGGGTAGGGCCGCAGCAGATCGACGGGCGGTCTCGCCGGGTCACCCCCGCTTTCTCCTTCTGGCTCCAGCCAGCGCTCATAATCGCGCTGCGCCAGAATCACTGGCATCCGGTCGTGAATCGTCTGCATCAACTCGTTGGGGTCTGTGGTCAGGATGGTGAAGGTCTCCAGCGTCGGCCCCTCCTGCGGCTTCCAGCTCTCCCACAAACCTGCCAGGGCGCAGGGCTCCCCACTCTTCAGCGCGATCGCATAAGGCTGCTTGTTCTTCTCGCTTGTGCGCTGCCACTCATAGAAGGCGTCCGCAGGAACCAGGCAGCGGCGCTTCTTCAGCGCCTCGCGATAGGCGGGCTTTGACGCGGCCTCTTCGGCACGAGCATTGATGGTGGAGTATCCAAACTTCGGATCCTTGGCCCAGAAGGGCACCAGGCCCCAGCGCATGAGAGCGAATTCGCGGCTTCCGGAGTCCCGATTCACCCGCACCACCGGCTGTGTGCTCTGCGGCGCGGCGTTATACGTGGGCGCAAACCACGGCATATCTTCAAGTTCCACGCCAAACCAGTCGGCGAGAACCTCCTGCGTAGATTTACGGGCAAACCGGCCGCACATACAAGCCAGAATACCGCGAGCCCGGCGCAAGCAGCCAAACGGATCGATTAGGGCCCTGCTTCATCCAATACAATGAGGCTTGGAACGACGATTTTGGAGAGTATTGCGCATGGCACACATGGTTTTTTGCGTTCGCAACAAGAAGGAGATGGAGGGCCTCGACGAGCCGCCCTTCGACTCGGAGTTTGGCCAGAAGATCTACAAGAATGTCTCCAAGGCCGCATGGGGCGAGTGGGTCGACCGCCAGAAGATGCTGCTGAATGAGTACCGGCTCCAGCCCTGGACACCCCAGGCCCAGCAGTTCCTCGTCGAACAGATGGAAGAGTTCTTCTTCGGCACCGGCTCAGCACTCCCCAGCGAGTTCGTACCGCCCGCGCACTAGAGTAGGCCTTGTAAAAGGGCACGACTTCAGTCGTGCCGAAACGGTCGAAAAAGACACTGGGCTTTAGCCCCTGAGGGATTGCCTTGAGGCGCAAGTGTATTCATGAGAGCGCCGCGTTTGGCTCGCTCAATCCGCCACGCAGCCCAGCTTCATGCCGTCCATCGAGTGGACCAGCCCGTCGATCACCGACCTCGATGCCCCTGAAAACCAGAAGATCAGGAACTGCCCGTTGCACGATGTCCCCACCTGTGCGCCGTAAAACCGGCCCGGCGCGTCCCCGCCTGAGCTCCCACCCGAGTTGGCCCTGTAGAAGGTCCACCCAGCCATCAACACCGGCTCCAGTTCGACCTTGCCCTTGAAAATGGGTGATTGCCCGATCATCAACCGCATGAACTGCGAGACGTCTGTGACCTCCAGCGAGCCAACCGGGTCAGCCGTGATGAAGACCCCGCTCCGCACCTGTCCAGTAGGCTTCTCCAGCGCAGCAAACAGAAATTCGCTTTCGCCGTTCTTCTGCCCAGTGCCGACCGGCATCCCGTTCAGCGAGGTCTGCACCTCAAGCGATTGCGGAAATGTGTAGCGCAGTCCGAAACGGCCATCGACATACTCACCGCCCTCGACCGTGCCATGACCCGCCGGAACCTGACCCGCCGGAGCTTGCGCAGTCCCTCGCAGGCACACAAACAGGACCATCGCAGCCAGTGCCGCCACGCAAAAACACCTTCGATTCAGCAACTTACTCCTCATTCCGGCCTTCTTGCCTCCACGCGCCCCGGCTCCGATTCAAACCGTCTCGCCGCACCTCACACTGCGAATGTTAACCCATTTGCAGCCTCCGCCTCCGTGCCGCCGTCAGATAGCCCAGGCCATCCAGACCTCCCAAATCGCAGAAAACAGTCCCAGAATCCCGCTGCTGGTAGAATGAAGACTGCCGCACCGTGTGGCAATTCGCCCCGGTGGCGCCCCCCAACCTCACAAGTCCCCTCGCCCGTCGGCGGGGACCCGAACAAAAAGGAAAAAGCTCCCCTGTGACCCAGACGATACGAAATATCGCCATCATTGCCCACGTCGATCATGGCAAGACCACCCTGGTAGACGCCATGCTGCGGCAATCTGGCACCTTCCGCGCCAACGAACAGGTAGCCGATCGCGTGATGGACTCGAACGACCTGGAGCGGGAGCGTGGCATCACCATCCTCGCCAAGAACACCGCCATCAACTTTGCCGGCGGCAAAATCAACATCGTCGACACCCCCGGCCACGCCGACTTTGGCGGCGAGGTGGAGCGCGCGCTCAAGATGGTCGACGGTGTCATGCTGCTGGTCGACGCCGCCGAAGGCCCCCTGCCCCAGACGCGCTATGTGCTTGCCAAGGCTCTGGAAGCCAAGCTCAAGCCCATCGTGGTAATCAACAAGATTGACCGCCCCGACGCTCGCCCCCAGGAAGTGCTGGACGAGATCTACGACCTCTTCATCGATCTCGATGCGGAAGAGTCGCAACTTGATTTTCCCGTGCTCTACGCGGTGGCCAAGAATGGCCAAGCCACGCTCGATCTGACCAAGCCCGGCACCGATCTTCAGCCGCTCTTCGAGACCATCGTCAACACGATCCCCGCTGCCACTGGCGACGCCGAAGGCACTCTCCAGATTCTGGTCACCAACCTCGACTACTCCGAGTACTTCGGCCGCATCGCCATCTGCCGCGTCTTTCAGGGAACCCTGCACGCCGGCGACGACGTGACCATCTCCAAGCGCGACGGCACACTGCAAAAGACGCGCATTACCAAGCTCTTCACCTTCAATGGCCTCAAGCGGACCGAGACCACCGAGACCACCATGGGCGACATCATCGCTGTGGCCGGCGTTGAAGGCATCACCATCGGCGAAACCATCACCAGCGTCGAAAACCCCTCGCCGCTGCCACTCATTGTCATTGATGAGCCAACCATCGCAATTCAGTTCAGCGTGAACAACTCGCCCTTTGCCGGTCGTGAAGGCCAATACGTCACCAGCCGCAACCTGCGCGAGCGCCTCGAAAAAGAGCTGCTCACCAACGTCAGCATCCGCGTTGAAGATACCGGCTCGCCCGACACCTTCAAGGTGCTGGGCCGCGGCGAACTGCAGCTTGCCATCCTGATCGAGATGATGCGCCGCGAGGGATTCGAACTCTCGGCAGGCCGCCCCGAGATCGTCACCAAGACCGTGGACGGCCAGCGCATGGAGCCAGTGGAGCACCTGACCATCGACGTGCCCGAAGCCTACACCGGCACGGTGATTGAGAAGCTTGGACCGCGCAAGGGCGAGATGACCAAGATGCACAATCATGGCTCTGGCCGCGTACGCCTCGAGTTCCGAGTGCCCAGCCGCGGGCTCATCGGCCTGCGTTCTGAAATGCTTACCGAGACGCGCGGCACCATCGTGATGAACGCTCTCTTCGACGGATACATCCCTTACCAGGGCGAGATTCCCCAGCGCCCCACTGGCGCTCTCATCTCCGACCGCCAGGGCCTCACCACGACCTACTCACTCAACGGCCTTCAGGAGCGCGGCACGTTGTTTGCAGGCGCGGGCGTTGAGGTTTACGAGGGAATGATCGTCGGCGAGCACTCGCGCGACAACGACCTCGACGTGAACGTAGTCCGCGAAAAGAAAATGACCAACATGCGCGCCTCAAGCGCCGATGAGGCCATCCGCCTTGTGCCGGTGCGGGCTCTCAACCTGGAGCAAGCCATCGAGTTCATCGCCGAAGATGAGATGGTCGAAGTAACGCCGAAGTCGCTCCGCCTGCGGAAGAAGATCCTCCAGGCAAACCAGCGTCCCAAGCGGTGGCAGAAGGGTACCGGGGAGTAAGCAGTCCAGTCATCCTATCGATCGTCGCCGGGGAGCGTCGTTACATCGCACACTGGATGAAACGATCGCCCCATGAGGGCGCCCAGGACTCCTGCAACAGTGCAAAACGGAGCGCCAATCAGGACCAGGTGGCTGACTCCGCCCGCAAGGTAATCTCCAATGTTAAAGGCCGCCAAATCATTCGGTGTGAGCACCTTTGCTGCGGAGTGCGGAGTCTCCACACCAGGAAATCCGGGGACGTTGACTACCAGGTATCCCACGCCCGCAAGGACCATAAACGTAATCAGGCCGCTGACAACGCCGGTCCAAAACCCGATGCGCGCTCCGGTTCCGATCCGTCCAGTGCTTGCCGCTCCGATTGCACCTGCGGCGAATGGCAAAATCGCTGCGATGATTGCTGCAAGGACTCCGATGCTCGCACCCAGTGCGTGCGGAGTCATCACATTGCCGCCGAACACTTCCACCGCCCATGCAAGACCAGTGAGCCCACCCCATCTGGCGCCAAGACGAAGGGCCATCCATTCCTCAGCGGTCGCTGCGCGCGTCCAGCTCACTGCCGCGAACCCATAACCCAGAACGCCCGAGAGAAAAATCGGTAGAAAGACCGGCAAACCTCGAGAATGAACGAGTTGGGGATACTGGTGAATGCTGTAGGCAACCGTGAGCACACAAATGCAAACGCCAGCGAGGACGCCGCCTCGGAGGATCCAATGGGTTCGCGTGAATGGGGTGGAGAGTGGCAAGCTCGGACCAGGCCCTAGCAAATGCTATCAGGACAACGTCTCGGCTCGGTGCCCCAGGTCTCGATTCTGAGACCCGGGCAATTATCTAGCGCCGCGGTTTCGCTTTGACGGGGCGTTGACGGACCCGACTGCGAATCTCACCAAAGACATCGCCCTCGGCAACCCCGCTCTGCTCGCCGGCTAGAACGGCCGCGTAAATTGGATCCAGCCGCCGCTTCGCTTCCAGCACCCGCTCCAGCGCCTCTTCCGCCGTAGCGCCCACGCTCGATAAATGCCCCATCTTGCGACCACGGCGCGGCGTGTGCTTTTCGTAGAGATGCAGGCGAACGCCCGGTACTGCAAGCGCTGCGGCAAAGTTGGGCGAGCCGTTCACAGCGTCGAGCCACACCTCGCCCAGCAGGTTGGCGATGGCGCAGGGCGTATTGATGCTTGTGTCGCCGAGAGGCAGATTGCACATGGCCCGGACCATCTGTTCAAACTGGCTGGTAGCGCATCCCCGCTCGCTCTGGTGATAGCTGTTGTGTGTGCGCGGCGCAAGCTCGTTCACCAGCAGCTCGCCCGAGCGCGTGACGAAGAACTCCACGCAGAGTAGGCCCTCAACGCCGATCTTCGCGATGATCTCGGCAGCCAGCGCCTCGGCCCTGGATTCGATCTCCTGCGGCACGCCCGCAGGCAGCACGCTCCACGCAAGAATCTGGTTCTCGTGATGATTCCTGGCGGCGGGGTAACTTCGCACCTCACCCGCAGGATTCCGCGCCGCCATCACGCTGATCTCGCACTCAAGCTCAAGCGCCTGCTCGGCAACCGCTGATGTCGCGCCAAGCTCCTGCCACACTTGACCGAGATCCGTCGTCGCTCCCGGCGTTATACGAGCCTGTCCGCGCCCGTCGTATCCACCTCGGCCAACCTTGAGAAAGACATTCCCGCCAAGTGCTGGCACAGCCTCGCGCAGATCGGCCTCGTTCCGCACCACGCGAAACGGCCCAACAGGAAACCCGTTCTCAGCCAGCCACGTCTTCTGCAGCGTCTTGTCCTGAATGATCCGAATCGGCTCGACGCTCGGACGGAGCGGCACGATCTGCGCAACAGCAGAGAGCGCATCCGCGCCGATCTGCTCAATCTCCAGAGTCACCACGTCCACGCCCGTTGCCAGGCGCCGCGCAGCGTCCACATCGTCCCAGCGGCCCACAATCGTCTCATCGGCCACAAAGCTCGCCGGGCAGGCCAGCTCAGGATCCATCACTCGAACGCGATATCCCATGGTGCGCGCGGCCATAGCGGTCATGCGGCCCAGTTGCCCGCCGCCCAGAAAGCCGAGCAGCGCTCCGGGCAATATGACTGGCGCAGTGTTGAGAGAGGCTGTGTTTTCGGGAACGGGGCTCACCCCTGCGGCTCCTGCCCGACTGTCTGATTGAGCACTTCCTGGGTGCGATTCTCGCGCCATGCAACGAGCCGCTCGTAGAGTGCGTCATCGTTGGTGGCGAGGATCTCAGCCGCGAGCAACGCTGCGTTGGCCGCTCCGGGCTTGCCGATTGCGAGTGTGCCCACCGGGACGCCTTTTGGCATCTGCACGATCGAGAGAAGAGAGTCCATGCCGTTGAGCTGCGTCGCAGCCACGGGTACCCCAAGCACGGGCACCAACGTTTTTGCTGCGAGCATTCCGGGCAAATGTGCCGCGCCGCCCGCTCCGGCAATGATCACCCGCAGGCCGCGGGCCTTGGCCGTTTCGGCGTATTCAAAAAGCCAGTCCGGGGTGCGATGCGCGCTGACGACTCGCGCCTCATGCGGAATCTGGAGCGCCTCGAGGATCTCCACTGCAGCAGACATGACTTCATAGTCGCTCTTGCTGCCCATCACCACGCCCACCATTGGCTGAGTGCTCATAGGGCTGATTATAAGGGCGCAAGGGCACCAGCCCGCTCTCAAACTCAGTCCGAATTTCTTTGCGATCCGCTGCCCGCGCTCACCGCCGGAACCACGCCTGCACGGCAACTTCAATCACCGCGAAGACTACGCTGACCGCGGCCAGAAAGCCTTTGGCGCGCTGCCAGTTCTGTTCGTGACGGTCCATGCGCCGCTCGAGCTCCGCGATGCGGCCGCCGTTGCCGTCGCCCACGAGCCCGGTGATCTGCGTCTTCAGCACGCTCAGGTCGCTCAGCACCTGCGCTTCGAATTCATTCATCATCCGCATCCGCCTTGCTCCAAATCTCGATTCACTCCCAGACAGCCCCGCTCAGGAACCCAGCGGCAGATTGATGAACAACGCCGTTGAGAACTCTGAGTAGTTGGGCGGTGTCGAGCCGTCATACATCCTGATGTAGAAACGATCGTTGGCGGTCTCGCGCAGAAATGTAATGTTGGGCACCGTGGCTCGCGCCACCAGGTCTGGGTCCTGCCCCGCCATGAAAGCAAAGTCGCGTCGCCGAATCTCAAAGCCGCCTTTCGTTGGAGGCGTAACGCCCGTATTGATCGTGATCGAACTCCCGTTCAGCGCGGTCACCGTGAGGCTGTTGAGATTTGCAAGCAGCGTCGGAGCAACAGGAGCCGGCAGCCACGCATCCGCCGGTACGGTCTCGCTGGTCTTGATGGCCAGGTCGTCTGCCCAGTCATTTGCGAACTCGATTGCATACTCCACCAAATCGGGAAGGCTGGCGCTATAACTCACCTTCACGCTGCGCACCACCATCTGCGCATTCAAGTTAGTTGAGGGTGCATTCAACTGCAAAGCGTCTCCCGGCCACACATCTGTGGCAAAGCTGTTCCGCGTGCCGTTGTACCTGCCGCTCCATAGCGCTGCTATCCCGGCCGCCGCCTGCTCCATTGCCGACGCTGCATTGCGGCAATCAGCAGAGCTGCGCGGAGCGGGTTGCGTAACCGTGCCGATCCACGCGGCCACCGATGGTTCACCGGCCTGGGCAAGCGCCTGCTGGCTTGCAGCATTTACCGCGCGCCCGACCGATCTGCCAATCGTCCGATAGCTCACCGCAACTTGTTCGCCCACTGCCGGCTGAAAGCCTGTGTAGAAGACCAGCTTTCCGGTCCGCTCGACGTGACACTCGGCGGCCTCAGCCGTGGTGCCGATCCGGCGTGTATATGGCCCACCGCTCGCGGGCATGCTTACCACCCACGCGGAACCGAGACTCGTCAGATTCAGCGCGCGCATCTTGCCGATGAGGTTCAGGCTGCTGGCTGCCACCAGAGTGCATGTGAATGGCAGTTCGGCCAGCGTGCCGTCGTAAAGCGTTACCGGCATGCCGGCGACTCCGTCTACAAACGGCTGAACCTCCATCTGGATCGTCGCTGAAACCTGGTTCGATTGCCCGCCCAGGGTAATTGACCCGCTGTCGCCGAACGAGCGATAGACCTGCAACTCTCGCCCTACCTCCGGACAATGAACACGAAGCCTGAGTGTGTATTGATTTGCCGAATTCAGCGAGTAGCTCGAACCTGTCGGATGGCCCTGGACCAGCGGCTGCACGCTGACCGCGCCGGTACCCTGCGCCGCGGTCACCTGAAATCCCGCGGTGCATTGCGTTTGCGTATTGGTCCCAGTGAAGAAACCCGCCAGTACGCCCGTACTGCCCGGCGACAAGTTGATGCCTACCGCCTCCAGCAACAATGTGCCGCCCATCTCAATAGGATCAATCCAGGAGAGAACAGTCTCTCCGTCAATGCCGTTTCCGCCTTCAATGCTCAATCCAGCCCCGCTCAGACTGATGCAGTCCGACGAGCTGAGATTGGACCATAATGAGTCGTTGATGAAGGCCTCGTTGAAGAGCTCGCGAACCAGCGTGGTCTTTGCGGAGGCTGGGAAGAACGGATCGGCAGACAGATAGAACTCAGTTGTCGCGCCGTCTCCCAGGAAGTATTCCGTCACATAAGCCACAGGCTCGTGATCGCCACAAACCGTCACGTCATTGGCCAATGCGCGCTTCACGCTGCCAGTGAGCGTCAGGCTCGCCAAATTCAACGAGCCATCGGTTTCGTTCAGTGGATGGACAATGCTCTGTACGCTGCCAAGCGATAGCGCACCATTGACAACACGGTAGGAAGCACGCGCCTGTGTGGCCGCCTGGCCCGCGCTCTTGCTCCACGAGGCACCCGGCTCCGGAACAAAGCTGCCAATAGGCTCATTCAATTCGACGCCCTGCGTAGAGATCGCGGATGATCCGCTGTGAGCCACCAGGCTCGCGATGAGTTCCCCGGCTGTCTGCCCGGCGACTCCCACACTCGACGGCATCAGCAACTGATCGAGCAACAACTCGTCGCTCACAGCCTGGATCGCAATGCGATAGCGCGGACCCTCAAGAGCCAGACCTGCATACTCCGGCAACGGCGAGACCGCAATGTACCCGGTAAAGTAAATGGTTCCGTCATCGCCGACGACAGCCAGATACTGATTGCGTGAAGGCGCCGCTAAGCTGCCATTGGCCGGCAGGCTCAACCAAAGCTGGCAAACGGAAGGCGCATTGAGCTTGCGGTCGATTGTCAGCGGGCGCGCCGCATCGAGGGCTGCGGTGTCGTCCTGCCCCTGAATTGTTATTTTCATAGCTCGCTCTTCCTTGCCTAAATCAATGCGTTGGCTGCGGGCAGAAAGCTGCGATAGCACACCACACGCTCCCCATCCATCGGGTCCGTGACTGGCAGTGCCATGAACTGCCCCTTCAGTCGAATGCGCGCATGGCCCGTCTTCTGCTTGCCCGCAAGTGGAACAGCAGCTTCCTCCCCGCCAGCCATGCTCTGCAGCCGCGGGTAGTGGAAGAAAATCCGCTCTCCCTGGCTACCTTCCATCACAAACAGCGCCGACCACTCCTGGTAGAAGCTGCCGCCTTCGCGATCGACAAAGCCCGTAACCGCCTGCACTTTCGCTCCCGCCCCGGGAGCTCCGCCTAAGAGCGGCTCTGCAAGCGTGATACCCGTGGGGTTCACCGCGGTCACCAACCCCACGTTGAAAGTGACGCGACGGATGTAATCGACATCGGTGAGAGGTTGCCGCAGAAAGGCCCCCGCAACAGGCGAACCAACATAGCCAGTCTGCCCTGAATAATCCGTATCCACCGCCGCAAGCGACCCTGGCGAAAACTTCGCCGCATCCACTGCGGTCAGCAGGATCGAGTTTGCTGTAGACCCGCTCTGTGGCGTAACGGCGGCTATCGCCTGCGGCCCATCCGCAGCGACCGTCAGTCCACTCGCGGAAGCAAGCAGATTCATGTGCTGCGAGCCCGTGGCAAGCGCCATGGTCAGCTTGGTCCAACTCAGAAACTGAAAACTCACCTCGGCCGCAAGCGTCTCGCGCACCTGCTCCAGCGCTGAAGCCGGAATGCCCGCCATCACGGATGCCGTCTTGCTGCTGGACTTGCGCGCAAAATCCTGTATCCAGCCCAGGTTCACCCATGGAGCCGGCGGAGTATCCATGCTGAATCGGCCCTGTTGGACCGGGTCAAAAACCACCGGAGACTGCGCACCGCGATTTACCGGCGCAAAGAAACCTCGCACGCGCCTCGCCACCGGCGCGGGAGCTGAATACCAATTGGCCGCCATTTACTCCCCCTGCTCCTGGTAGCTGTAAACCAGCACCTTCGCCGACCGGCTCAGCCGATCACGCATCGTCACTGCTGGCGTAAAGCTGGGCTCGTCCCAGAACACCTGCGTCAACATCGTGGCCGGCGGCGTTGCCGAGTAATTCAGTTTGGGCGTGTAGAAAGGCTGCACCATCGCCAACAACTCTTCGTCCATCGCGCTCAGCATCCGGCCCCGATCCAGCCCTCCAAAGCTCTGCGTTCCAAGCGTCTGGTAGAGAATCTCGCACTCTTCCGCCACCAGCGTGGAGTCCAGGTCCACATCCACCCCCAGCCCCTGCCAGCGCAGCACAAACACGTCGCTGGGAATCTGACTGAGTGGACCTTCGGCCTCCTCCACCAGAATTCCAGGCCGGAGTGCGCCCCGGACTAGAATCGTCCGCTCCGGATTAATGGTGGTGAGGCGCGTCCGCAGCGCCAGATAAAACGAATCCTTCGCATTTTGCATGAAGGTCAGCTCCTGGTTCTCCAAATCAATTGCCTCAGGCAAACACGCCAAGGCCGCTAAATAGCCTGTTGGCCGGTTTCACGCAACAGCAGCCGATAAAGGTAGGGCGTGCCGAACGCTTCATTGGAGGCGATCGACTCGATCAGGTAATCCTTCCCGTCCACGGTCACCGCCAGCGTCAGCGAGAAGAGCGCCTGTGCTGAGCCAACATCCAGTGCGTTCACCTGGCCCTCAATACTTGTGGCCGAAACCAGCAGCTCGTACTTTGATTCGCCGCCTTCCTTCCACGATGGACGCAGCTTGCGCATCACCACAGGGGCCACCACAACATCGGCAAAGGTAGTCGCCACCAGTCCTACTTCCGACTGGCTTGTATCAGTATTCGTGCCCGTAACGCGCAGCAGCGCCGTAGTGCCCGCCACACTGCGCAGCAGCGCATCGGCCAGCATCTGCGGCGCTCCCACCGGGTTCCGCGGGGCTGTATCGCTCATCGCTCACCCCAGCCTGTTCGCGACGTAAGGGCGCAGCCATGCCTGCACTGTCTCGTCTACCAGCGAACTAGAGAAATACTGCATCTGCATCGTGTCAATCCTGGCCTTGCTCGCGTTCAGCGCCGGCGTCGACTGCGCATTGCGAACAATCTGTGCGCACGCCGTCTTGATGTCATCGCCGATGGTCCCCAGCCCCGCCGTGTAAGTCACCGAGACTTCGTTGTAGGGCAATCCCAGCACGTTCCACGGCAACGTAAGCTCACCTGTGCTCGGATCGAAATCCACTGAATTCGGATCGATCGCCGTCCATTGCCCAGGCAGTGAGAAAGCCCAAACCGCCTCGAACAAGGTCTCGTTCAGCGCTTCGCCTCTGCGAGACCGCGCGTATCTGCCCTCGATGCTCACGATCGGAGTCGTCGCTGCTCCCAGCGGCGCCAGCGGCAGGTAACTCAACAACACCGTCTGTGATCCCGCGGTCAGCCGCAACCGCTCCGTATACTGGATCACGTTCAGGTCAGGCCGCCTGCAGTAGCTGTTGATCAATGCCGTGGCGGCTGTAATCCAGTCCGCCGTCGTTCCGGCCGGCAATCCATAGTTCGGGTAATCCGCTGGCTGCAGATATGCCATACCCCACCCTTCTCTCTTTTTGAATGGGCGCGGGAGCGACGGTTTCTTCGCTCCCGTAAGCCCGCCCCAGCCGTGGTCAACCTGTGCTCCGTTTGCGGCGGCAAGCCCGCCTTCCCCGCTGCCGCCGCGCACTTTGCCTTCGATTGATCTGTTGCCGCCTTCCTTACCGGTCGACCAGCACCTGGTAATGGGCATAGTTCGCGCCCTTCACCACCGGCGCGCCAAACTTCACCGCCACGTACTGGTGAGCCAGCGAGTTCGGCAGCCCGAGCTGGAAGATGCGAGGTGTCGGATCGCCCAACCAGTGGTACTCGATCAAATCCTCGGTGACGATGTAAGCCGGAAGCACCGCAGTGCCCGATCCGGGAACGCCGGTGTAACCGAGGCTCCAGTCAGGAATCAATGGCAAATCGCCTGCCTGAGTGGATAGCATCTTCACCCGGACGCCACCGGTGATGTTGTCGGTATTCAACACCACGTTGAACTCCGTCTTCATCTCGCGGTCAATCAGGTCCAGCAGCACAGGATTGGCATAGATCGCCGTGGGCCGAACATAGTAGCCATTGTTGGCCACCATCTGCGCCACCGCCGACTTGATGCCGTCCACGATCGATGCGCCTACAGCAATCGAGACCGTGTTACCGCCGGCAACGATCTGCGGAATGACGCCCATGTACTGCGTGGTTGTCGGAGTCGCCAGGCTCGTGTCGTTGCCGTTCCACAGCGCAACATCGTGCGTCACCATCACGCCGGAGACGGTGTCCACCAGGTCCTTGGCCTGCAAATAGGCAAATTGCTTCTGCTGTTCGCCCAGCTCGATGTCGAACAGGTTGTAGTTGATCTGCGAAACGATCGCCTTCAGGGGTACGCTCCGCTCCACGCGCGTCGGGCTAACCACCGGAGCTGCAATGGCACGCGGATTCACAAAGCCGGCTGAACCGGGATTCGGGATCGCCGTCTCTTCGAAGAACCGCGACGGGTGTCCGGTTGCCGGAACCTGCTTGATGCGCTGCCCAAACGGGCTCGAACGGCGGCAGATGTCAAAGATCTCGGTCTGGTACAAAGGAACTTCAATTGCGCCCGGCCCAATGAAGTCTGCTGCCGCATGAATATCTGCAAAGGTTGCGTTCATAGGTTTCTCCGCCCCCTCCATTGGGGCAAGTCGTTGCTCGAAAAACTGTCTCCAGCCGCTAGCTTCTAGCTGTTAGATTTCCATTCCGAGCTGTCATCCCACATGTCTCCATAGGCTTTTAGCTAGAAGCTAGTAGCTAGAAGCTAGGAGCTGCTTCTACGCGATTGCACCTGCCCGCAGCAGTTGGCTCTTCACCGCAATGCGCTGTTCCAGGCTCAGCCCGCTGAGAGCCGCGTCCAGCGTGCGCACATCCACAGGTCCCTCGCCGATGCCGTGCTTGGCCAGCATCTCCGTTGTGGATGCCGGCAGCGTCCTGCGCAACGGATTCGAAATTGTTGCTGCCGCGCTCGCCTTCAGGTCAGCAAGCTCGCGCTCCACCGCTGCCAGCTTCTCTTCCAGCTCTGCCTCGCGCCGACTCGGTTCCACGGTTGCTGAGATCCGCTCCACCTCACCCGAAAGAACTCCTTGCCGCTCCTCAAGCCAGCTCAGCGTCTTTTCAAGCAGCGTGGTTGCGGCTTCCAGCCGTTCCCCAATCTCTTTCCCGTCTTTTTCCATGTCTGTCCTTTCCTGTTGCCTTCCACTTGTCGTTCTACCGCTCCCTCTTGCACAGCCCTGAACAAAAAATGCCCCGCAGCGCGGAGCCTTTCTGCACATCCACTTCGTCCACTACTCCCGCTACTTCGTCATGCGAAAACTTGTTGCCCGATAGGCCGCTTTGTCCCTGAGCAAGATCGCCGCCCCGGTAAATGTCACGCGGGTCAGCTTCCAAATATCCGCCCGCAGGTCTTCCACGCGCGCATCGGCCAGCTCGTAGCTCATGCCCAGGGCCTCCGGCGACTGCGCCTCAATTGCACTTGCCACCTCCGGAAAGTCGCGCGCATACAGATAGCCGCGCACCCTGAGCCGCTTCCCAACCACGTCAGCTTCCGTCAGGATGCCAATCTTGCGCCGAGCATCGTGCCCGTCCCAGCCCGGCCGATAGTCCACTGCCATGCCCAGCAGCGAAGGCAGCGCCTTCTCCGCCGCCTCGAGCGTCAACGTCACCTTGTGCCCCCGCGCTCCCGCGGGAGCCTTGTCGCTCGGCGTGTTCACCACCGTCAAAACCCCTTCAAAGGCCACCCGGTTTGGATGCCCATCCACATGGGGAATCGTTACTGCCATCGCTTCCAGTCGCATGCGCTTCTCGCCCTTCTCTACTCCAGTTTTGAATCCACCGCCGCACTCAAACTCAACAAACACTACCCGGCAAGCCCGCCCACGGCCTGGACACCCGGCTTCGCCATGGGCCCAAGCCCGCGCATTGCGCGCACCTCGTCCACCGTCAGCACTCCCGCCTGCAGCAGTTGAACCTGCACGGCCAACTCCGTCTCCTCGTCGCGTGCGCTCAGCTCGTTGAACACAAACTCAAACTCCCGCCAGCCGATGCACTTCCCAAACAGATCGCGAGTTATGTGCCCCGCCAGCAGCATCGCCAGCGGCGAGATCGCCCCCCGAAATGCCTCGTCGTTCAGCTCCGCGGCCGTCGAGCGATTCACGTCGCTCTCCAGCCCCAGCATCAGTGCCGGCAGGCCAAAGGCATTGGCAATCATGCGGATCAAGAACTCCTGCCAGGCCAGACGCAGGTCCGCATCGGTTCCCTGCGCAAAGCGCAACACCTCCGGCTTTTGCTCAGTTGAGATCAGTGGCACGCGCCCCGTGCCTTCGATCTCGTCCTGCCACCACCGTATGAGCCGGTCATGCTGCGCCGGCGTAGCTTCGTTGATCCATAACGCATACTGCGCCACGGCATTGGCTGCCAGCTTGCCCGCAAACTTGTGCGCGCTCAGAAACTGGTTCACCGTCTCGAATGCCACTTCCAGCGGCCCCAGGCCAAACGGAGTAAAACTGCGCGGATTCATGCGCACGTACATCAACTGACTGTCGAGCAACTCAATCGCATTCGACTCCATCTGCCCGGGCATCACCTGCGCGTACCGGGGTGTATCCGCATCGCTGTCCCACTTCGCGTTGATGCGAATCGACGCCCCATCCACAGCCCAAAACATCGCCGGCCGCTCCGGCTCACCCGTCGGCTCCATCTCCATCGCCCCAAAACCGCCGGTGAGCGCGTCTTCAATCACCTGCTCCAGAAGTGTCCGAAAGCTGTCCATGGCATTCGGCTCTTCAAGAACCCGCCGCAGAGCGGCCGCTTTCCTGGCCGCAGCCGCCGCATCCACCCCCTCAGCCCCCCGCCGCACCCGCACCTGCCAGTCCATCGCCGCGACCCGGTCCTTGATCACGTTGATCGCCCGCCGCACAACAGGTGTCTCCGCAAACCGGCGCAGGTTCATCGGCGTCGGCTTGGGCAAGAGCCGCCCAGGAAACTGGCCCGGGCTCGCCATCGGACTCAGGATCGAAGGCAGCGCCAGAGTCCTGCGCTCCGCCTCGGCGTCCACGGCCCCGGCGGCAACGCCATGGCGGTTCCCAACCCTGCCTGCCGGCCGTGTCGCCTGGCGCCACATCTCCCGCAACTGCTCCGCTACCTTCACGCGCACCTTCCTTCTTTCAAGCACTTCCCCAAAAGACAAAAGGCACAGCCCTCATTGAGGACCATGCCTTCACTTCAATCTCTCTTCTACTCTCCGAAGCCGCTTCGCCGGCGCGTAATCCGCGCTTCTCAGCGCCGCTCTCTTGCGGAGTCCAACTGAACAAAACTGATCCTACAACGAAACCATTTAATTATGCGCAAACTTGAAACATTTTTTCTTCAACAGAGAAAATGCCTTTCTCGCGGCTCATTCTATGCGCCCCAAAGTGCCCGCTCCGCGCTCGCGTGGCTGCTCAGACTCGCAGCTCCCGCCGCGCCGTCTCCGCCATCCGCCCCAGATCCGCGGTGGTCATCACGCGGATGCTGTGCTCTTCCATCGTCTCTACACCAAAACGGTACATCTCCAGCCTCTCCGGCTCCTCGGCTGTCGCCCCCAGCCGCAACGCCGGCTCAATCACCGCCGTCAGCTCAAGCTCCGCCTTCTCCACGCGTTGAACTCCTGTGCGCAGTCCCGCCGCGGAGAACGCCAGCACCTTGGCCATCTCCACGCCCGGATCCAGGCTCACCGCATGGAACATGCGGATCACGCCGTTCGGCCTGTATCCCACATCGATCTTGAGTGGATCACCGGGCTTGGTGTAATCCGACGCCGCGATGCGCTTGCGCATCAACTCCCACACGCCGGCGCGTTCAAACTCCGCGCGCATCCTGTTGTGAATCGCCGCCCGCCCGGTAAGCCGGTTAACCTTCTCCCGCGGCGGCGGCTCCACATACAACCGCATCAACTCTTCCATCCCCGCCGGCAGGCTTTCGGCCAGGTACGCCTTCGGCTCGGTCATCTGTACGCCCAGCGACAGCGACTCGCCGAGAAGCTTCATCAGCCGTCCTGTCCCCTCCTCCGCCTCGCTCGCCAACCGCGCCTTTAACTCGCTCTCCATCCCCTCCAACACCGCAGTGTCCGCATCTGGATCAAGACAACGCACCCGTCGCCAGTCTCGCGTGAAGCGCACCTCCACACTCGGTCCCGGGCCGCGCCCCGTCGGGCCGCCCTGATCGCGCAGGATCACCCCGATATGCACATACTCGTTCCGCACCGCATCCGGCACATACCGGAGCAGTTGAAACTCGCATGCACGCCGCCGCTTCTCTTCTGTCATTCCTCTACTGCACTCTCCCTATCATGCTAGTCGTCCACTTCCCCTCTTTCCACTCCCCTTCCACTTTTTCCCCCATCCCCACCCATCTTGGAAATGGCCCCCTCTCCGACTTCCCAAATCCTTCAATCAGCTCCCGGATCCTGCTCCGTCGCGCCAACAGCTTCTCCACCAGCGCCTCCATCGCACCCAGGTCGCCGCCATACCACTCCGGCGGGATCACACTGGCTGCCTCCCACACCGTCTCCGCGGGCAGCGTCTCCAGCCGCGTCAGCCAGGGCTCAAAGGATTCCCAGCCGCTTACCTCTCGATATACGTCGTTGCGGTAATAGACTCCCCGCAGTGGCGAATCCTCGAAGCGCCACTCCCCGGCATTGAAGCAGTACCCAAAGTCGATAAACACGGCCTTGTATCGGCGCTCCCGCTGTTTCCGCGCAAACACCGCCTGTCGTCCATTCGCATTCGCCGTCCACTTGTCCAGTGCCAGAATCCCGGCAAATTCACCCAGGTTGCGCACCTCTGCCAGTTGTTCCTCGGGCAGGTAGTCCACCACCTGCCCCGGCATCAGCCCCCCCACAAAACGCGAACCGAACTGCAGTCCCGGCTGGCATCGCACCCGCGTCTTGCCCAGGTCCATCTCCAGCTCTGGCGTGTTCTCAACCAGCCAGCTCGACACCTCCACAAGCTCAACCTGGGGCGCCGTCAGGCCCACCGCCGAGGCCAGCCGCGAGGCCAGAAACTCGTTAGCCAGCACCCGCGTATGCTGCGGATTGTTCTGGAACTTCACCACGTAGAAGTGCCCGTCGGCGCCAAGCATCAGCTGGCCCTGCGCTCCGCCCCGCATCCGCCGGATGTGCTGCACCACCAGAACTGCCAAGCCCGCTCCTTCGCCTCTTCCGGAGTCACTCGCATTTTAAACGCCCGGGCCGGAAGAAGATGCGTGAGGAAGGCTTCAGCTTCCAGCTTCGAGCTTGCATCTTCTCAGCCCTTAACCCTCCATCCTCCGCACCAGGGGCAGACTCCAGCCCCGATCTCTGCAACAAGCAAGTTGAAGCCTGAGAGCTGAAAGCTAGGAGCTGTGTTTCCCCAACAGCTCATCCCGCGCCGCCAGCCCGATCGCCATGGCCATCACCCTGTCATCGTGCGTCCCCGCCCGCGCGCCCGTGTTTCCATTCGCCAGCCGCACAAATGTCCTGCATTCGGCCAGCAGCTTCCTGCTCAAAAAGCACTTCGGCTCCTCCACCAGCGCCGCGCCCAGCCGTCCCAGCACCGCCGGCCGGCTTACCGACGTCGTCAGCCATCCCGCCTGCCCGTTCTGCCGATAGAGCTTTCCATACCCGCAAACCGTCTCCGCCAGTGCCAGCACCGCGCTCCCGTGATTGTTTCGCTCCACCACCAGCGTGGCGCCGTTGTACTCGGTCGCCAGCTTCGTCACCAGTTCCGCCAGCTCCAGCCCTCCCACATGCCCGGCAAACTCCGCACACTGCAGACCGGTTTCCAGGTCCAGCACCTCCGCGGCCGAGTAATCTCCTTCACTGCCACCACCCGACGGATCAACCGAGACCAGGTACCGCCTGCCCTTCGCCGGCGGCAGCCACACCTCAAGCTCCCCATTGCGTCTGCGCTCCGCCGGCTCCGATAGCTCTTTGATCCGCTCCTCAATCCGGTCCATCTCAAACACCGAGTCGCCGCTCGACAGGAAGCAACTCTCATCGTCTTCGGCATACTCCTGCCGCGCCAGCCCGCGAAAATTCGCACGAATCTGCCGCCGGTATCCGATCTGTTCCAGATCCAACCCGTGCCGCTGCATCAACGCCCGCTCTTCCGCACTCAGGCTACCCTCCGGCACAGCCCCCACGCGGTAGCGGCGCTCCATCCACCAGGGAAAGAAATGCCGCACCATCCCCGTCTCGCCGGCCTTCTGCCACTCCTCGTAAAAACATCCTCCTGCGCCCTCCGGCGTCGACTCCAGAATCATCTCCGCGCCCGGCGTCATAGCCGCCCGCAGTCCCGCCAGCGTTTCCGCCGGATCGCCAGGCCAGCGCGCCAGCTCTGAACAGTGCAGATTCTGAACCGTCAGCCCGCGCCCCGCATTGCGCTCTCCCGCCGACACTACGCGATACTGCGAGTCGATCTCCGGAAACACAATCTGTCGCGCATTGGCCCTCGAGGTCTTCAACGGCCCATTGCGCCACTGGTCCGGCATCCCGTCCAGAAACCGGTGAACGATGCGAAAGATCTCCTCGGCCGACTCCCGTGTGTGCGCCACCTCCAGCGTAAGCGAACCCGGCTGCGTGATTGTCCTGATAAAAAAACGCGCCGCCGCCCACGTCGTCAGCCCCATCTGCCGCGCCTTGAGCACGATGTTGCATTCTCCGCGCCCGATTTCAAAGGCCTTCTGCACCGCGTTGGCCTTGAGCTTCGCGGGGCTGCCATCCTTCGACCTGACTACCAGAAACTGCTCGGCAAAGGCCATTGTCACCGACTGCCCTTTCAGGCTCCTGGGCCGCGCATCCAGATGCCTCCCGAAGGTCTCCAGCTCACTCCGCGTCAGGTCAACGGGGCGCAGAATCCACCATCGGCTCGCGTAGTCACGCTCTGGTTTTGCTGCGGTCAAGCTCATTGAGCCTCCTCCAAGGTCTGAGACCTCACAGCGGAACCAGAGTGACTGCTCGCGGCAATCGAGAGCTCGAGTGGCTTCCTCCTTAAGAAAAAGCCACCTTGGTCTCCCGCTGCACGGGCTATCTGACTCTGGTTCCGCTCTAAAAGCCTCCACACCAGTAGGTGAGCTTGTACTGCGATCCGGCTGTCAGCGCGCTGCCGTCGATCTTGATGCCCAGGCTGGAGACTCCCGCCACCGGCTCCCAGTTCGACACCTGCCCGGTCCCCGGCAGATACAGGTTCCCAACGCAATCGGCCGTATTCGTGTGGGTGTTCGGGAAGTTCAGCGTCACCACCGTTCCCGCCGCCGGCGACGTCCCCACCGTTATGCTGTAGGTCCCCTGCGCGCCGGTGCAATTCGTCGCACAGGCAATCGTCGGCGACGTTCCCGCCCCCGCCCCCGCGGTAGCCGTCATCGCCGCGTTGCCGGTATAGAACTTGCCCGATACAAACCCCGCTGCCGTTGTGTTGCCCGAACTCGTCACAGTCAGAGCAGCCGTCGGCGAAGCTCCACCCCCGTACACGATGAATCCGCCCGTCCCCGCACCCGAGGTGTCGTTCACCACCACCGCGCTGCTCCCCGCGGAGTTGATCATCGTCTGTCCCCCTTGGTAAGCCAGCAGCCTGTCTGCTCCGTTCACCGAGTCGCGCAGACGAAAGACTTCCGATGCATCCTTTCGCAGCTCCCACTCGCTTGTCCCTGCGTAGTTCGCGAACTCGAAGGATCCCATCTGATCCGTGCTCCCCGTTCCCGGCTGCAGGATCATGTAGTCGGAGTTGGCCGAGCCGTTAGCAAAGGTGATCGAGTTCTGCGTCAGCGACGCGCACGGCACGCCTGCATCCTGGATGCTCCCGTCGACCGCAAAGTTCGCGCAGTGCCCGACCGTCGGCGTTCCGATTCCCAACTGCACCTTGGTGCCGCTCGTACCCTGATAGCCCGTCACCGTCGGCGGAATCACCAGGTTCGAACCGACGCTCAACTGGCTCGCATTCAGATAGCCCGCTACCGACATATCTCCCGTGCTATTGCGCAATGGCGTCGTGAATGACGAGAGCGAACCACCCTGGTCGTCGTAAGTCTGATTTGCGCCCCACTGGGACAAGAGAACTGTACCCGATGTGCCACCTTTCAGAATGTATGCGCCCGTGTACCCGGGGCCACAAGACGACGCGATACTCACGTAGTTCGTACCGCTCAACGCGTTGGGCGCGTTCGTGATCGTGGTCCCGCTGGATGGAAGCGACTCGGTGATTGTGTTGGTTATAGTGTTCTGAACGTAGCAGACAACGTAATAAGTCAGCGTCGCCGATCCTGCGCCGCCCACGACGGCCACTGTCGGAGCTGGCGGGTTTGGCAAAGCGTAAACAACTGGAGAGCTGAAGTAAGATGCTCCGGCGCTGTACAGCGATCCAAAATGGAGTGGAAATCCCCCCGTGGCGCCGTAGGTATTGGTGGCGGCCGCGGAGTAATTAAGCTGTGCACCGCCTCCAGGGCCGTTGTTTACCAGCGAGAGCTCACCCCCCAAATTCGAACCGCCGAAAAGATTGCCACCCAGACGAAACACATTCGCGGCAAAGACATTGGGGGAGTTTCCACCTTGGTTCGCTCCCGCTCCGGTGGTAAATATGTAATTTGACATGTTGCCGGAGTTGTCCGTTATCCGGCCCAGATACGTCCCGCCAATGATCGAATTGCCAACCGCTCCTGGATCAATGAGCAGGTCCACTGAGTTTCCTTCCACATAGGGAGAATAGATTCCATCTGCTCCAGCCTGGCTGCCTAACTCAAAGCCCGTGGATGCACCCTCAACGTCAGGCGCGTAAAACGTATTCGCATTGCCATTGTCATAGATTGCGCTGCTCGTGCTTGATTGGAAGCGGCCTCCGTAGAACTGGTTCTGGTTCGCGTACTGGTTTAGTTCAACCGCATAGCCCGTTGTGAAGATGTGAACCTGACTGAATGTGTTGTAACAGTCGCACCCGCCGGTGAACCCCAGAACGATTCCAACCGATAACCCCTCAATGGCCACGTTATCAATCTGCGATTCAGTCACATGCTGAAAGCCGATGCCGGTTCCAGCTGCGGTACTCACAATGCTGAAGTCCTTCAGAATGACCCCGTAGGCGCCATTTCCTCCCGTCCCATTGCGGTATGCAATCGCCGCGCTCGCATCCCCGGTGACCCCGACAAAAGCAGTTCCCCGCGCCATCACAAATCCAAGCGCCGGGTTTGCCCCGATTATCGAGTCTCCAGAGTCAAAAAGAAGTTGTGCTCCGGATGCGCGCGTTATTGTGCCTTGGCCTAAAAGAAGCATGCAGTTGGGAGGCATCGTGACCGTCGCCGCCATCGTCTGCCCGCCTTTCAGTCCACGCGCGTCCACAACACCATTGGTTACGGGTGTCCCGTTCTCATCAGTCACCGGACAGGCTTGCGCAAGCGCCGCAGCCACCTTGACGTCCCACGTCGCCCCCGCAAACTGGTCCGCGTAGACAATGTTGTTGCTGGTCGCCTTCACATCTATCACCGGCCCGCTCAGTGCGCCGGTAAATACCGGATTGTTCACCGGCAAGCCTCCGCCTCCCGTTCCGATCGCGCATCCTGTCGTCGTCAGCGCCCCATTCACCCCATTCGGACAAACCGGGGTGTTGCTCGCTGCCAGGTTCGACACGCTCAGCCCATTCGGCCCAAGGCTCATGCTCGCCGCCGGCGAGGTGCCCACCAGCCCGGTGGCTCCCGCTGTCCAGTTCCAGGTAAACGTCACCGGATTGTACGTCTGCAAGTCCTCTGCCGAGATCCCGCTGAACGCGGAATTCGCATTCCGCACATTCAGAATCGGAATCCCCTGATTCCACGTCGCGCATGCTGCCGGGCTCGCACCGCAGCCCTGCACTACGGTTCCAATCTGCTGGCTTCCGTTTCCCCCAAACGGCGGATACGCCATATTCACTGCGCTCTGGTACGCTCCCGAGAATGCCAGCCCCAACGGCGTCGTCAGCACATTGCGCCCCGTCACCGCGCTCTGCATATTTGCCGGCAGACCCTGATAGATGGTCGGATCGTTCATGTTGTTAAACCGCCCGATCGCATCGCCGCTGATGAAGTTCCCTCCCAGATTGAACATCAGCATCGCGCTTTCCTGCCTTGGAGTTGCCTGAAACTTGTTTACCGCCAGGTTCAGTCCCTGGATAAGCACCGAAAAGTAATGCGGCTGTTCCACTGTGTCATTCGCCGCAAACATCCCAACCTTCGGCGTGGTCAGCAGCGCACTCCCATCCAGCGCGCCAGTTGTGTGGTTATACGCGTCCAGAACCAGCGCTTGCGGCCAAAGATGATACGCATTCGAGGTCGCAGTTCCATTGATCGTCAGCGCCCGCGTGCCATTCGTACTGAACAGGTACACCATCATCGAAGTGGCGCTCGTGTTGCCCACCACCGGATAAACCTGCCGGATCGGTCCGGTCAGTCCCTGATCCGAAGGGGACGCATATCCATTCATGTTCGCGGCCGTCACTGTGTCGACGTCAAACCCGAATCCATACCCGGTCAGCCCGCCCGTCGCAATCGTCGATCCCGCAGGGAATCCAAAGTCCACCCGGTCCAGTGTCACCACCGAACCCGCCACCGCCGTCACATGCGCGCACGTCCACTTCTGGTCCTCATTCGAGAACAGGCACGCAATCGGATTCCCCGTCGCCGTGAATCCACTCGCGCTCGCTACCGTCACCTGCACATTCGTCTGCGGAAAGGTATTCGCGCTTGCGCTGCCATTGTCGATATTGGTGGTCGTCGTCGTTATCGAGCTGGTCGGTGTCGCTGAGTTCACGCTCGTCCAGTTAGTCCCTGAACCCGTCATCGTGTAGTTGTTACCGAAGGAAGAAATATAGCCCGTGTTGTATCCGTTGGTGATGTCGATCAGCGGCATGTCCGCGCCAATCCCGCCGGCTACACCCATCGTCTGCGTCACCGCAAACGTGCACGTCACCCCGCAGCTCGGAACCGCGTTCAATGTCCCTTCAAACACATTGCTGGTCTCGCCAAGCCGCAAATGATAGTTAAGCCCTTCGTTTTGACCCGCGCTTTCACCCACTCCATATCCCCTGCTGATGATCGGGATCGTATCGCCCGGGGAATACGCATTCAGCGCGCTCCGCCAGTCGTAAATGATACCCGGCGTATTCGACTCAATCATCGTATTCAGGTTCGTTTGATCCACTTCATCCAGATACGAGTCCCTCCCTCCTGAGAACACGTGCGTAAACACGCTCAGGCCCTGCGGTGTCGATGGGCTGAATCCGCTGCCAACTGTCGTGACGTTCTGATCGAAAATCGCCGACGAACCCAAATAACGGCTTGACGCCCCGCCGCTCAATGCCTGCCCCTGGTTGCAAATCACCTGCGGAGGACCCAACCGATAGTCCGTCACGCAGCCGAGTGGGTCCGTCGCCTTCGGCCCGTATTCCTGGCTCGGCGTCATCTCCAGCGTGTTCCCCGAGCCCCACGGCTGCGCTTCTACCTGCGCGTAGAGCGCCGGAGCAACAATCGAGCAGACATAAGCCTGCTGTGCACATTGCGCCATCGACATCGCAATCCCGTTGTTCCCCGCACCCGCCGGCGACTGCCACTGATCTGCCTGCAACTGCCCTTCAACGCTCTGCGCGTTCACTGGCCCGGTGAACGTAGCACCCGCCAAAGCCGCCGCGCCAAGATTTGTCAATGCGCTCGCTGCCGTCGCGGCTCCCGTACCGCCCGAGGCTACCGGCACCTGGCTAATCCCGCTCACCGCTGTGCCCGTCGCGGCGTAGATAGCAATCTGTCCCGTGTTGCCCGAGTTCACCGTCCCATTCGTGCTTCCCGAGCCCGATCCGCAAGCCGATCCCGTATTCGTCAAGAAGCCCGCATTGTCGATTTGCAGGCAATCATGTCCGCTCGCCGCCGCAAGCCCCGGAAACTTGATGCTGTTCGTCCCTTGAAACGCCGCCACCAGGTTCGCGTTTCCGCCAGAGTAGATATCCGTCTCCGCGCCCGCCCCGGTCTCGTAGTTCAGTCGCACATGCCCGGTCGCATTCGACGCGTTTACATACGTATCGCCGCTGTTCGTGCTCTGGTACGCCTTCAGGCTGTCCAATCCCCCTGTTGCCGAGTTCAACGCCCAGTTGTTGCTCGCGTCCTTCACCATGTACCACTGGCTGTTCCCGTTCCAGTCCTTGTAGGTAAACGAGCCCTTCTGGCTCGTCGTCAGTCCCGGCGTAAGATAGTAGTCCACCTCGGCGTCCGCGTTGTTGCGAACGGTCATCGTCCCCGTCGATTGCGAGGTGCCGCCCACCAGAAGCGTCCCGTTGAACTGCGCATTGCCAGCATTGCTGATCGTCGCAACCGTCGTCTCCGTTGCACCTCCGGAGCCCACCACCACGCCACCGGTTCCCGCGTTGTTCGATCCATTCAGAACCACCGCGCCGGTTCCAGCCGAATTCACTACCGTCTGATTGTTAGTCGAGCTTCCATCGCTGTACTGCCCAACCGAAAAGCGATTCACATGATTCAGCAGATCTTCAATCTGGTAGAACTGCACTCCCGTCGTCCCATCCGTCAGCCCTTCAATCCACGCATTCTGGTAGCTGCCCGCGGTCCCAGGCACGTCGGTCTGATACTCCGTCATCTTGCCGCGAACATTCCCCAGCCCGATTCCCGTGTAAACGTGATCGGTAATCGTCGCATCCGACTGGCTCCGCCATAAATCTCCATTCAGATTGTTGAACGAACGATGGAATGCATCCCAGAAGCTGTTGTGCGTGCCGCTGTCCACCAGCTTCCCGGTAAACATCGCTCCGCCCGTCACCCAGCTGTTGTACTGGCTCCCTGCATCCGCCACAATCTGATTCCCCGAGTTTTCGTTCCGCAGCCCCACAATCGTGTTGTTCACGGCACTCGGGCCAAGGTGCAGCGCTGTCGAGCATCCTTCCACGTCGCCGCCTGTGATTGTGTTTCCATCGCCCGCCGCCAGGTTGATGCCAGCTGTCCCGATGATTGGACTTCCATTGTTCGTCGGGCAGTCGATATGCAACCGCACAAACGTGCTCGCATTCAGCCAGTCCGTCGTCGCCGGATTCGCCGCCTGATGACCAATCCCATTTACCGCCGTCAGGAAACCGTTGAACGCGTTGTCAAAGAACGTGCCGCCCGTGTAGTTCCCGGTTCCGTCAAGCGTCATGCCCGTCTGATTCGCATTACCCAGCAGGTAAAGGCTCTCCAGATCCAGCTCCTGCGTGCGATAGGCCACCACTCCCTGTGCTGTCGCATTCGACGCTGCTGTGGTGTTGATCACCACGTTGTCCATGTGGAAGCCCTGCGTATCAGCCGCATACGTCGGATCTCCCACCTGCACCATCGCGGCTGCCCCCGAGTAAGCAAACGCCGTTCCGCCCAGGCTTCCGCTCAATGAGCCGCCGCCACGCAATGCGCATCCTCGCAGCGAAACATTCCGTGTTCCCGCCGTCACAATCACCTGGTTCGCCGTCGAAATCGTCGCGCACGGCAAAAGCACCGTCGCATTCCCCGTCGAAATCGTAAGGTTCGAACCCATCGCAAGCGTCCCGCTGAAGTTGCGCGCATCGCACGTCCCGCCATACGACGAGCTCAACATCCCTATGCACGATTGCAGCTTCGCCCCAAAGTCAGCCCCCGGTAGCTGTTCCACCTGAATTGCCGATCCCAGAGAACTCGTCGCTACCACCCCCGGATAGGTTCCGCCACCAGGCAGGCTTCCGCCACCACCGTTCAGTTGCGTTCCATTGGCTGAAGAGTTCGCCGCATTCCAAACCGTGTAGCCGCCATTACCATTCAACAGGTTCCCCGCAAGCACGGTAATGTTCTGCCCGCCAATCAGGTTCACAGGCGCGGCTGTATCCCAGATCCCCGCCACATTCACGCTTGCCGTCGTCGTTGCCGGGCAGCCCACGCCGCCCTGCGTTACCGTCACCGCGCCAAGTGATCCGTTTGTTCCATTTGCCCCATTTGCTCCGTTGTTGTTCACCGCAGCCGTCGCCTGCGCTGTGCAACTCCCGCTGAACTTCAGTGGAACCGTTGCCCCATAGGGATCAAATCCCAGCCCGTGTTCCGCCCCCACGGTGACTGCGGTCACCGCGCCTCCCGCAGCCGTCACCGTTAACTGAGGCTGCACCGCAATCCACGTCGGCTGCACCACGGTGTTCCTCACCGCCCAGCCATTCTGTTGACCAGGAAAATCCAGCACCAGCCCAGTCGGTGGTTCCCCAGTCGCCGCGGAATTCCCCACCGTCGCCACCACGTTGTCCAGAACGTTGCCCGAACCCGCTGCCGCAACAAATCCATGCGTCGCCTGAATCGTAATGTTTTCCCAGCGATTCGAATCCGCTGCAAGTCCCGCTGGCACAGCCCCCGGCAAAGCCGGCAGCGCGATCCCTGTATTCACTCCGCGAATATCAATATTCCTGAACTCACTCCACTGTGGCCACATCGCAAGATAAAGCCCGCAAGTGTGCGTCGAGTGCGCCCCCGGATACTGCGCCGCCATCGGGTCCACCCCCGTCGCCGCGATCTCCACGTTCTCAATCTCCGCCACTCGCAGACCGTTGCCTCCATTCCCCGTTGCTGCTGACATCGCGATAGCGCAGTTCCCCACCGACCATCCCGCTCCCGTTCCTTTGGTGCCGGTCAGCCCGTTCCCTCCGGGCGAAAAGATCGAATTACTCTCAATCGCCCGTCCAAAACCGCAGCTCCCCGCAGGCGCGCGTCCCTCTGCCGGCGAACACGAAGTGTCCAGGCTCTGATCCACATAAAATGTCAGGTCGTGAATCCGCGTATACGCCAACAGGTTCGGATTGTCCGTCATCGTTGCCAGAACATCCTGCCCCGGATATCCCATCAGTGCCGACACTTGCTTGCCGAGCCCGCCAATCGACTCCCCGTGCCAATTCAGCGAATGGGTCTTGCATGTACCCTGCGGAATCGTCAGCGCCACTCCATGCGTCTGCGCATAATTCAATGCAGCCTGCAGCGCATTCGTGTCATCCGTCGATCCATCGCAAACCGCGCCAAACTCCTTCACGCTCCGCTCGGTTTGCTGCGCGCCCGACGTCCTCAGGTCGGTCACCCGCACTCCATTCGGATTCGTGAACCCATCCGTCCCCGCATAGTTCGGCGGAATCACCATCGCTCCTGTCGCGCCCGCGGCGCTGATCGCCGCCTGCAACGTCGTCTGTCCACTGCTCGTCGCCGGCGACTGCACCCCGTTCACCGTCGGAGTCTGCAACGGCCCCGTCATGTTTCCGCCTGCCAATGGAACTGACTGCGCAAACGTCGCGTCCACATAATGCTTGTCCGCCGCCTGCAGTGCCTGCGTCGGATCGGCGCTCAGAAACAGCGGCCCCGTCAGGTTCCCGCCCGACGCCGTCAACTGACTCCCCATCGCCTGCGCAATCGACTGGTCCACATACGACTTGCTCACTGCCTGCACCGCCTGCACCGCCGGCATCAGTTGCGCGCGCACCTGACCAATCGTTGCCTGCGCCGCTGCCGGAACCACCCAGTACTCCGTGCTCGTCGTCCCATCGCTCATCTGGTAGATAGCCGTGTAGTAGAGTCCTGCCGGCGTCGATCCCAGGTTCGGCGCAAGGTTCGCGCTCACAAAACCATCCGCCGCGATCGCAGTCGTCATACTCCCCGATGCCACTGCTTGTCCGCCCGCCGTCGTGAACGCGGGCCAGCTCAGACTCAGTGTCCCCGGCCCCGTCTGACCATTCGCCAGGTAAACCGTCCCCTGAACCGTTGTGGTGGTCACTGCCTGGCCAGCCGCCAGAACTCCCAACCCCGAAAACAGCAGACACAGTCCCAGCTTCAGCCCAGGCTTAATCCAACGACTTGCGCGCAACAGGCACTCATTCATCGTGAGCTCCATCTCCATCTCTTCCTTTTTCCTACCGACCACAGCGGAGAGAAAATGCATGGCCTCTCTCCGCCACATTCCACCGCATTCTTTTGCCCGTTTCTACTCTTGTTCGGCTTCCCGGCTACCGCTCCAGGTCTCCGCCTTTTCCCCATCAACCTCGTCCTGCCACGGCGGTTCAGCCGCCCACGCAAGCGCCTGGCTCCTATGAGGCCCTCGCTCCAACACTTCTTTCGCCTCCGCCTCTTCTTTCGCCAGCTCCACCAGCATCTGGGCGCTCTTCATGTCGCCCTGATTCGCTCGCACCAGAAGATGCTCCACAATCACATGGGACAGGCGCCCCATTACTGTGTGCGCTTCTTCGCTCAGACTCCTGTCTTCGTCCGTGATGGCCCCTGAGTTGTCGGCTTCTTCTGGATTCTTCGTTCTTGGTTTCCTTTCCTTCTTGCTGGCTGCTGGTTTCCTCTTTCCCGCTTCCGCCCTATTCGCCCCCTCTGCCTTCGTTTCCGTCGCCATTCGTCCACCCGTCCCATTCCGCTTCTCCGCGAATGTGCACAGACTCCTGGGAATCCGATACATGTGCAGCTTCCACGTGCCTTGCTGCCTGTATGAATCCCCCTCAGGGTATACCCGCGGATTATGCTCGACTTTCCCTGCCAGGAGCCCCGTAAGGCCCTCTCCACAACTGCCCCTGTTCCTTTGATTGTTCTAAGCTTACGCATCCCCGGCGGAATGATATGCAAATCCTGCCCGTCACCATTCCGCCTGTTTTGAACAACTTAACGAAATAATCCCCGCCTCGCCCCTCGACAACCCTTCCACCCCACATCAAAATCACTCCAATCCACTCGGCCGCCCACCGTTGTCGACCCCTCGAATTCGGGCAGGCCGCGCCCGTCCGCCGCAGTTGCCCTCACCGCATCTGCGGTACCATAACCCCGTGCCAGCTCCCCCCATTCGCGACCCCATCCTCCTCGTCCATGGCGGCGCATGGGCCATCCCAGACGACGCTGCCCAAGCCCACGAGTCCGGCGTCCGCAAGGCCCTCGAAGCTGGCTATGCAATCCTCTCCCGCGGTGGCTCCGCCTTGGATGCCGTTGAGGCCGCCGTTACCGTCCTTGAAGATGACCCCACCTTCGATGCCGGCCGCGGCAGCTTTCTCACCTCCGACGGCCGCGTCCAACTCGATGCCCTCCTCATGGATGGTGGCCGCATGAAGGCCGGCGGCGTTGCCTGCGTCGAGCGCCTCCGCAATCCCATCCAGGCCGCCCGCCTCGTCCTCGAACAGAGCCCCCATGTCTACTTCGTCGGTGAAGGCGCGGAGCGCTTCGCCGCCGCCCACGGCATGACCCTCATCGACAATACTGAACTAGTTCTCCCGCGCGAAATCGACCGCCTAACCCTCGCCCAGCGCCGCCACGCCGCAGGCCTCGCCGACAACACCTTCTCCGGCATCGAAGACGACAAAAGCCCCGAAACCGCCTTTCGCCGCTCCGAAATTATCGACTCGATCGAAAAGCGCCTTGTATCAGGGCACGACTTCAGTCGTGCCGAAACGCGCCCAAATAAAAAAGATGGGGCTTTAGCCCCTGAGCCAGAATCCCCTACATCGCAGGACTCCCATGACACCGTCGGCGCAGTCGCCCTCGACGGCCACGGCAATCTCGCCGCCGGCACCTCCACCGGAGGCACCCTCAACAAAACTCCCGGCCGCGTCGGCGACTCCTCCCTCATCGGTTGCGGATGCTACGCCGACAATCTCTCCGCCGCCGTCTCCCTCACCGGCTGGGGCGAGCCCATCATGAAGCTTGTCCTCGGCAAATGGGCCACCGACCGCGTCGCCGCCGGCACCGCCCCTGAAATCGCCGCCCGCGAAGCCATCTCCTACCTCTACAACCGCCTCGGCGGACACGGCGGCATCATCCTCCTCGGACCCGACGGCCGCTTCGGCCTAGCCCACAACACCCCCGGCATGGCCTGGGGCCTCGCCACCCCCTCCGGCCTCCATACCGGCCTCACCGTCTAGTACCGTCCAAAAAATCACACCTGCGCATGGCCGCCTATTCCAAGCTCCCCGAGTTGATGATCTCGCTCCCTGCAATAATCTCCCTATGCTCGTCCTCGCCTCCGCATCCCCACGCCGCCGCGAACTCCTCACCCAGGCCGGCTTCACCTTCACCGTCCATCCCGCCCACATCCCCGAAGACCCTCTCGCCAACGAAGACCCCATCGCCTACGTTACCCGTCTGGCCCGCCAAAAAGCCGAAGGAGTCTTTCGCCAATTGGCCACACCTACGTCCTCAGGCGCGTCCGGCCCTGCTTTGAAAGGGCACGACTTTAGTCGTGCCGAACCCGACGCGAGGCGAGTTGGGGCTTTAGCCCCTGAGGAGAGTCATGGGGCGTCCCAACAAGGAGCGGGTGCCCCATCCTTTTCGCGTAGTTTGCGAAATGGGTGGGAGACCACAACCGCAGATCCGCAATCAGTCGACGAGCCGGCCCTGTATCAGGGCACGACTTCAGTCGTGCCGCAAACGCCCCAAAATGATGTTGGGGCTTTAGCCCCTGCGGAACCCATCGTCGTCCTCGGTGCCGACACCACCGTCACCCTCGACAACCACATCCTCGCCAAGCCCGAAGACGCCGCCGATGCCGCCCGCATGCTCCGTCTTCTCTCCGGCCGCACCCATCACGTCATCACCGGCGTCGCCATCGTCACCGCCGCCCGCACCGAAGTCGCCGCCGAAGTCACCGCCGTCCGCTTCCTCACCCTCTCCGACGCCGACATCGCCGCCTATATCGCCACCGGCGAGCCCATGGACAAGGCCGGCGCATACGCCATCCAGGGCCTCGCCGCCCGCTGGATCCCCCGCATCGAAGGCGACTACTTCAACGTCGTTGGCCTGCCCATCTCCCTCGTCGCCACCCTCCTCGAATCCCTCTAGCAAATGACAAGAGAAAACGCCGGGTGCCCCACCCTCGCCACGTCTCTGTTTTTGTGGCTAGGGTGGGAGACAACGAACCTCAACCCGCCCATCCCAACCAAACCATATGCGCGGGTGCCCCACCCTCGCGACGCTCTTGTTTTTGTCGCTAGGGTGGGAGGCACAGAACCAAACGGTCAATGAACTGGGGAACCTCCGATCGAGCCCGCCCTGTGTCAGGGCACGACTTTAGTCGTGCCCATAAAGATCGCAAAATGTGTGGGATTTATCGCCTGCAAAGATCGGTCAGGTGCCCCACCCATTTCGCGCTTTTGCGAATTGTGTGGGAAACCAAAAGCGCTCGCCCCGGCATGTGATAGGACTCGGCCCCTCGATCACGGCTCAGCTTTTTCCACGCCTACGCCGGTCATCGGTGCAGGCGGCGCCGTCTGTGCAGGCGCCGTCTGTGCTGGTGCCGTCTGCGCCGGCCCGGCCTGGGCCCCCGCGCCCCCAGCCGGATTCGCCGGCAATACCGGCAGAGTCAGTGTTTGCACCGTCCCCGGATCGTCGCGCAACTTCAGGTAAAGCAGGCTATTTACTGGGTGGGGGACGCTCAATTGCGTTCCCGTAAAATCCGCCGGAACCTCGGTTGCATTCTCCAGATCCGGAGATGCCCCGACTGACTCAGCCAGGAACAGGTTGGCCCCAGTCAGCGTGCAGGCCTTGGCCGGATTCCTCGGGCAGTGCAGCTCCTTGAATCCCGGCAGTCTCACCAGTGTTCCCAATTGCAGCCAATCGCCCGTCAATCCGTTGGCGGTCACTACCCGCACCTCGAGCGGTCCAAACGCCGACGACCCGAACCGCGCCAGCGGCTCAATCATCCCGATCGCGGTCTTCGCGTCTTCCAGCATCAGGCTCCCGTCTTCCAGCGAGAGCACTGTCTTGAAGCTTCCGTCCGCCGCGGACACTTCTACTTTTTCGTTGCGCGGAAAGTTCGTCGGCACCATCGTCTTCAAAAAGAACACAAGCCGCTGGTCGATGGGTAGGTCGTCCGCGCTCCCCAGGTGGACCGGTGAGGGCGTCGCCGCGGCCTCCTCCTGCGTTCCCTTGCTCAGCAGCATCACTGCCGGCCGAGGCGGAATCACTGTCGCCGCCACGCTTACCTCGCGACCATCCTCCAGTTCGACTTTCGCCACATAGTGCTTGCCGGGCACAAGGCTCGCCGTGGGACCGTTGGCGCCCATTTCAAGCTCATCTTTGTCCCCCACTCGGCTCAGGACGGTCGGTCGCAGCTCGATTCCCTCAAGGCTCGCCTTTGCCACCTCATCCAAGCGTGTTCCCAGCATCGTTGCCTTGGCATCGCCCGCGCTAAGCGTCAGTCGCTCGAGAGAAGCGGCCTCGGCATACGACTTGAGCGTGAGCGTTTGCGGCTTCTCCAGCCCGTGCTGATAAATCTCCAGATTCACCACGCCCGGAGCTGCTTCCTTCATCGGAACCGACACCTCCAGCGTCTCAGTCTTCGCTGCCGTCCACGCCAGTTTCAACGGCTTCCCATCCCCGCTCTTCATCTCCACGCGATCCACGCAGAGCGAGTTGTCGCCCTCCAGGTGGAGCTTGTCCTCGCGGCCCACCACCAGGGCCGACTGTTCGCCTTCTCCCAGCGCCCACTTGCCAGGTTGTGCCGAATGTAGGTGGAACCGCGGTCCCTTCCACTCGTCAAACCCCCACTTCCCTCGCAACTCCGCCGTAACGTCGGCTTCGGCCAGCAGCGGCGCAGGTTCCGTCAATATCAGCCCGCCCACTGAAGGGTCGGCTTTCACAGGAATATCGGCTGTCGAAGCCTTGCCCTTGCCGTGCGTTTCCACATGAAGCGCCAGCCCCGAAGCCATCTGCGTCGCAAACACCAGAGGCGCACCCTCAGCCGGCAATATCAATCCCGGCTGTTGGGCACAGTACTCCGCACTCATGCTCATCGGATGGAGTGGTGGTGGCTTCGCCGGACCAACGGGGGGCAACGCCACCACCACCACGGACTTCGGATCGCGGAATGACGGCGGCACGCTCAGGCGCAGGTTCAGCGTGTCTTTCGTTGGAAGCGCAAGCGCCGGGATGTACTGGAAGTGCGCCGTATGAAGCGATGCCAGAATCCGGGCCGTATCCACAATCGCGCCAATATACGGGCTATATGCCCCTCCTCCACCCAGGGTGGAGTAGCTGATCTGGTTCATCAGGTCTGCCGTCGAACCGCTCACCAGTTGCGAAACAAGCGACTGAGCATTGGCGTCATCCAGCACCAGCCCTTCGGTATTCTGCACGAGGCAGGGCGCCTGCTGGTCAGTCGGCTTGTCAAAACACTCCCGATCCAGTCGGATTCCCAGGCTCCGCGCGGCGTGTTCCGTCCGCTGCTTCAAAAGTGCCGGGTCGCTCTGCGAGATTGCATTCACCTCCGCTAGAAACGCCTCCAGCCGCATTCTGTCCCAGCTCGCTGCCTGCAGGTCCTGTCCCGCCCGCACAAACGCGCCGGGTCGATCGTGAACCGCCCTCTTCAGCGTGCTGAAGTCACCGCCCGTCTCCGGAGCCAGAAACAACAGGGCCTGTTGCGCTTCTTCGGGCACGTTCACAAAAACGCCCTCGCTCCGAACCTTCTCCGTCCAGGTCTCCACCCGCGTAAACCATTCGGGTGGCGGAGGATTGGTGGCCCCGCGTAGGAAGGCCACAATCAGTACATACCGCGCTGATTGGCTCTCGGGAAGGTCAGGATGCACCCAGATTCGGTCTCCGGGCAGCAAGGACGGTACCTGCCCGATCGGCAGAGTTACCTCGCCGCGTTTTACGTGCACGTCGATCTTGGGTCCGGTTAAATCGAAGGCTGGATTGTTCTCTGCCTGCAACCCGGTGGCAACACACCACCAGAGCAGCACGGCCATAAGACGGCGCATACCATCTATTGTACGAACCCCATCCGCCCCATGCCTCCTTCGCCGTCGTTGAACCGTCCCCGCATCCACCCCCCAAACGCCGTTGCTGCTTTAGCATCACTTTTCCCCATTGCGTCGCGCATTCACACTTTTTCGGGTAGACTGTTCCCTGATTAGCTTTAAGACAAAAGGGAATAGCTAGAGTGTTTCTCGGGTCTTCTGTAAGGTAGAAACGAAGCAGGTTCGATAGCTTTCAATTCAATCAAGGCCCTGCATCATCGGCCAGGAACTTACGGCGCATAGAGATTCGCAACTAGCCATAACCCAGATAGCTTGTAGTTAAATCTGCATGCCGGTTTCAGCATCATCTTCCGGCATGAATCTCAATACCTATCCCCCAACGATCGTATGCATCGAGTGCTACGAACGCCTCTAGTTCTAAACATGCGTTGTTTGGCTTTTCCTGCAAGTCACAGTCTTTCTCCGCAATGGTGCTGGATCACCTGGGGTGCGGATGTGACCTGAGGCCTGTCCGATCTCGCATATACGGAGTGGGATAAATGAAATCGACAAAAATACAAAACAGCACCATCGACCTGAGCCAGTTCAGCATCCCTGAAGCCGAAGAGATTGTTGAGGAAGCTTTGAACGAACTGGCCTTTTCTTCTGACCCGGGCCTTGCCCGCGCCCTCCGCTTTCTCGCCCCTCCCGGATATCAGGCCATTGTCGAGCTTTGCGGCGAAAACGGCCGAAGCAAGCGCCGCAACGCGCCTGCCGACTCCTGGTCTCCTGAAGAAGACGAGGTCCGCATCTACTTTGAGCGGGTCGACGACGGCGAGGCTGTTCAGCGCCAGGATCGTGCTCCTCGCGTAGCTGCCAACCACAACGGCAACCACAGCGGCGAACACGACTTCAACGCTGTGGATGGCGACGATGGCCAGGAGGCCATAATCCCTGCCGACCTCGACGCCCGTGTCAAGGAGCTCTGTGCCGCCCTCGCCGAGGCCGAACGCGGCGGTCACGCCTTCATCGCCCTCAAGTGGTTCCGAGACTCTTTTCTGCCCCGCAAAGCCTTCCGCTGGAATCAGCACCCCGAGTCCCGCCAGGCTGTCCTTGCTGAAGCCATTCAGCGCGGCGTCGTGGTCACTAGCAAGATCGCCAACCCCAAGACTCCCGCTTACCCCACCACCACCATTCGCCTCAATCGTGCCGAAGCTGGCATTCCCGAAGAGGCGCAGCGCTTCCACCCCATCCAGGTCCACGGTGACTCCATCGCCGAGGCGATCCAGGAGGAACGGATCCAGGAAGAACGAATCCAGGGGGAACGAATTCAGGTGGAACGGGGGAATGCGTGACCTGTTATTTTCTCGAGTCCACTGCCTTCGCCCGTCTCTTCGTGCGAGGGCAGGGAACCGATGCCCTCATCCGCCTCATGGAGGCCGTTGAGGACAATCGCAAGCTCATCGCCGCCTCCACGCCCCTCGAGGTTTACTCGGCGATCCGCCGTAGCGAGCGCGCCGGAGACATTCCTGCTGCAGATGCCAACGCCGCACTCGAAACTCTCCGCATTGAGGCCGCCCGCATGGTCCAGGAGCCGCTCAACCCCGCAGTCCTTGAGGCGGCTCGCCAGCTCCTCGATCGCACCACCCTCCGCTGGCCCGAGTCTCTTCAACTTGCCGCCGCCATGGTCGCTCGCGATATGTTCCACGGTACCGAGGTCGTCTTTGTTTCCTCCTCCACCGCCTTGCTCGAATCCGCAAAAGTTGAAGGCTTCCATACCCTCGATCCAGCCCGGGAACCAGCCTGAGCGGAGCACCGCTATCTGAACCCCCACTCAGTTCGCGTCTGCCTCCGATTGACAGCACCTTAGTTGGCTTTCAATAATCGCCCCAATAAACTTTTACTGAATTCGCGGCGGGCGTCCTTACTCTGTTCAGGCAGAGTTGGGGAAAATGCCCCATCCGAACGTACGATTCCGAATCTCAAGGAGCCCATCGATGAAATCCCTACTCCAAAATCGCCGCGCCACACTGCTGGCCACGGCTTTGCTCCTTGCTTTCATGTCGCTCAATGCTCTGCCAGGCCGCGCCGCCACCAGCGAGAAGGCAAAAGTCGCCTTCGGCAAGCTTCTCCTCGGCAAAGATGTGAAGTCCCTCCTCGACCTGCCCGCCTACAAAGAGGGTCTCGACCTCTACCTCAACCCCAAGTCCGACAAACGATTCGACGAGCGCGGCATCGACTTGAAGGACCTCGGCAAATTCCTCAAGGATAAAGGCGTCGGCGTCGAGCGCGACGAATGGGTTACCGTCACCGACGTCAAAGTCGACAGCGACCGCATCGAGGTCCAACTGGGCGGCGGCGGTGAGGGAAGCGGCGCCAGCAAAAACGCTGAGAAGAAGGGCGCAGGCTACAAACGCGCCGGCGGCTCGCGCATCAACTTCCGCTACGGCAGAGATCTCACCGACGAAGATCTCAAAGTCGAGGCAATTTTGCCCCTGCTCAATCGCGTCCTCGATACCAGCAAGATCGGTGTATCGCTTGCGCTGAATGACGTCGATCCCGAGTTTCAAGACGCCGTCCGCGCCAAAGACATCGTCAAGGGCATGCCCTACAAGCTGGTCATGATGAGCGCCGGCGAGCCCGACCAGAAAAAAGTCGAAGACTCCACCGACGATAGCCTCCACGAGATCTGGTACTACATGCGCGACGGCCGCCGCTGGGTAGTCCGTTTCCTCAACGGCAAAGTCGAAAAAGTCCAGGTGTTCTGAAAAGCCCCTGGTGTTTCAGCGCCAGAGTCAAAAGCTCGCACCAACAAAGATGTGTCATCCTGAGCGAAGGTCGCCGCGGCGACCGCAGTCGAAGGATCTGCGGCTGCTTTTCGGTTAACTGTGTTGGGAGAAATGCGCTGGGTGGCCCATCCTTTTCGCGTTTTGTGCGAAATGGGTGGGGAAGAGAACCCCTTATTGCGGCACCATATGGGGAACCGCTATTCGTTGATCTTGGCTGACATAAGCATTGATCATCGTCCCCACAGGCATCCGAGCGTCAGGACCGTACCAGAGCGCCGAAATGGTGGTGAGAGCGCCACCCTTTCCGCCGCTCACCCCCGCACCACCCCGCAGCAAGAGCTTTCCTCCTGATACAGTGGCCACAGAATCGAACTGAAGAACAAGCCTCCCTGACTTTCCCAAAAGACCATTCTTTGAGATCGATTCAATGTGCCCAATTGCTTCGGCCCCTGTTTTCACGATCAGCTTGGAATCAATGACCAGATCCTCGCGCACCTTGAAATGAACCGTCTGCTCGACCTTTAACTCTTTGCCTTGCAGGTCATCCATGAGGATAAGGTGGATCGGTGTGCCATCGACCAACAGAACCGAATCCGTCCCTCCATCGCCCTTTGTTTGGCACCATGCGCGCGCCGCCCCAAGGGCAATGACGACCCCCAGTACCGTTAGGCCAAAACAAAACGTAGAAATAAGTCGATTCGCGCGCATCTTCGTCAACTACTGAACCGTAAAATCGTACCCCTGCCCATAGACACCATGTTGGAAATCGGCGGAGCCAACTGAGTACAAAATGTACTCGCCCTTCTTCAACTCCTTAACGGGTGCGAGCTTGAATCGCCGACCTCCGACCGGAGTAGCTGATGCGCGCACGATTCTATCGGCTCGGATTCCGACCTTTTCCCCCACGGTCCCGAGGACTGAACCTATTTCAATCTCTCTCCGGTCCCCTTTGTCGTCCATCTCGACGATGATGTAGTTGTCGATGTTGTCATTGGGCGGCAGCTGAATATCAATCACGGGTTTCCGAGAAGCGATTATCGACGCATGCTGCCCCTGCAGGTATGCCTTGTTCTTGACCGACATAATCCCTAAAGAGACAGCGTGCCCGAGCCTTCCGCCTACTTTCTGCTCGCCAATTATCCGCACTTCGACTGGGTTCCCGTCGATTGTGACTTTAGGACTCGTCAACTGCGTTGACTGGATCATTGCCGCGACAACGGAATCGGAAACGCCCGCTTTCTTAAGGGCTGCCAGATCGTCATCGGAAAGTTCAAACTTCGTCGCACTAGCCTTTATCCTGGCGATAATCACATCGTCCCCAAGCCCCTTGTGAGTCATTTCAATGATGCGGGCGTTGTCCACGTCACTTTCAAGACTCGACTGCGCAACAGACATTTGGGTTCCTAAGAATGAAGACGCGACGATGATGCAAAGTATCATCGAGCGGCGAAAAGACACACCACGAGCCAGGAAGCCAACGATTTTCATGATTTCCCCTTATCGGGAGGGACTTTATCACATTGAAAACTAGCTGTAAATGACCCACGAGACCGCGGACCTGCCCTTATGGACAGTTTGCGGATGGGACTGCGAGCGTGATATGAGCGCTCGAACTACTGCCCCTGCCTGAACTTGTTCGCGATATCGAACTCATCCCGCAGCTCCGGCGTTCGAAGATTCTCCCGGATGTGCGCCAGCCGCTGCTCCAGCGTGTGCAGCGCCAGTTCAATCGCCTCGGTATTCGTATACGCAATGTCCCGCCACATCGAATAAGGACTCGCCCCAAGCCGCGTCATCTCCCTTAGCCCGCGTCCGCCCACATCCTTCAGCTCCGGCGCGTCGCCCACCTCTTCTTCCAGCACCGCGCTCAGCGCCGTCGCCACAAACTGCGGTAGGTGGCTCACCCACGCAACCAGCTCGTCGTGCCGCGCCGGGTCCAGGTCCAGCGTCTTCGAGCCCATCGTCGTCACCCACTCCCGCCAGCCCTTTACCAGTGCAGCCCCATTCGGCGACCGTTCCCACGTGGAATCGTCCGTAAACAGCCAAACCGCTCCGCGAAACAGTCCCGCCTCGGCCAGCTCCGCGCCGCCGCGCTCCTTGCCCGCCATCGGATGCCCCGGCAGAAACGCCGCCCGCTCCGGCGTGTTGAACAAACGCCCCGCAGCCTCGGCAATCTGCCCCTTGGTGCTGCCAACATCGGTCACCATGTGGTCTTCGCCAAGCACCCGGGCCAGCTTCTCCATCCAATCCAGCGTTGCGTAGATCGGCACGGCAAGCACCGTCACTTGTGCCGCTCGCGCAGCTTCCGTCCCATCTGCCGCAATCGAATCAATCGCGCCCATCTTCAGCGCGGCCTGCGCCCCCTCAGTGCCACGATTCCACCCCGTGATCGTCCCTTCAAATCCAGCCGCGCGCAGCGCCAGCCCCACCGATGTCCCCAGCAGGCCCGTCCCCAAAATAGCAATGCGCTCGATCATGTCTTTCCAGATTAATGCAACCGGCTTGGCGCGCCGATGCGCAGAACGGACGGTTAGTCCTTCGGAGCGATTGGAATTCCTGTGAAGTCGTCCTCGCTTGAGGCGTCGTCGGTGTCCTTAGAAGAATCCGAGCGGCCACGAAGCTTTAGCACCAGCAGCGACACTCCAGTAAGCAAAAGGCCGAATGGAACCTCGAGAAGACTAGTCCGGAACGCATGGCGTGAGGCATCGGCAAAATCTTCGAGCTTGGAAGCGTTGAAGGGCTCATAGGTGTAGTACACCAGCACCTGCCCACCCGCATTGCAGCCTACGCGCGTGAGGGAGGTGTTGCAGTCGTGGCTGCTGTCCTGCATCAACCCGCCGTTCACACGAAACTCGTAATAGTAGGTGGGACCTCCACTTCTGTTGTGATCCACCCGCACGACCACGCCCCGAGCCGTTGCCTCGTGTTTCGCCGCATCCCGGTCAGTAAACCCATGGACCAACTGCACGCATCCGCCGATGATCACTCCGACGCCAATCATCAAAAAAACCAAACAGGCGACACTCGTTCGAAAAAGGATCCTGACGGGGACTCTTGTTTCGCCATATCTACCTCGGGTAGGGGAAGGGGCACAGGACTCGGCTCCAAAAGGCGTAAAGCCGAGCCCCGTCATATCCCGTCCCCAGTATGGCGATGCGTTCGATCATTGTCTTTGCAGATTAATGCAAACTGCTTGGCGGCGATGGAGGAGGTCGAGGCTCAGTCTCGTGAGGCGATTGGAAATGCATCGGGCTCGTCCGTGCTCCCGCTCCCATCAGCTTCGGTCGGCTCTTCTGAATCTTTTCCCGTCCTCTTCAAGATGAAAAACAAACCGATCAAGAGGAGACCGCAACCAGCAATCCCGCTCCCCATGAAGTACTTATCGCGGCTTGCCGCGCCAAACTCCTGCAGCCTGGTTTCCAGCACAGGCGTGTGCGCATAATAAACAAGAACCGGCGCGCCTACTTTGCATCCCAGCGGCGAAAGCGCTGTACGGCAGGTTCCGCAGTCCTGTTGAAGTTTGACTCCATTGATTTCGAAAGCATAGTTGTAGTAACTATCTCTTCCGTCAGACATGTACGTAATTACACCAATCGCCGTAGCTTCGCTTTTCGCGGCCTCCCCGTAACTCCAGCCAAAGAAAAGTTGCACCGAACCGAAGACGATCAGAATAGCTGCAAGCAGCAGCGACAATGGTGATCGAAAGAGCATTTGCGCCCTCGCATCAACAAGCATCTGACAACGACTGGCAATCACTGTTCAATCCATCATCCGAATCTGTGTTCAATCTGGATGATGGACAGTTCCGCGATGTCTTTTTGCCTTACAGCACCCGTCCCACCGCCGCCGCAATCGTCTTCAACTCGCCCATCAGCTTCGCAAACCCCTCAAAGTCCAGCGTCTGCGCAGCGTCCGAAACAGCCTTGTCCGGATTCGGATGCACCTCAACAAGAATCCCATCCGCGCCCGCCGCTACCGCAGCCCTCGCCAGCGCCGGAACCATATCCCTGCGCCCCGTGCCATGCGAGGGATCGGCCACCATGGGCAAATGCGACAGCTTCTTCACCACCGGAATCGCCGCAATGTCCATGGTGTTGCGCGTCGAGGTTTCATACGTCCGAATCCCGCGCTCGCACAAGATCACCTCGTAGTTTCCGCCCGACATGATGTACTCGCTTGACAGCAGCAGCTCCTCAATCGTCGCCGCAATCCCGCGCTTCAGCAGAATCGGCTTCCTGATCTGGCCCAGCTCCCTCAGCAGGTTGAAGTTCTGCATGTTCCGCGCGCCCACCTGGAAAAGATCCGTGTAAGGCAACATCGATTCAATCTGCGAGATCTCCATCACCTCGGTCACAGTCAGCAGCCCGTTCTCCTGCGCCGCCTCGTGCATCAGCTCGAGCCCTGGAATCCCCAACCCCTGAAAGGCATACGGCGAACTGCGCGGCTTGAATGCGCCACCACGCAGAAATGCTGCCCCCTCTGCCTTCACTCGCTTGGCCACCGCAAAAATCTGCTCGCGGGTTTCAATGGCGCACGGACCCGCCATAACCACAACCCGCTCCCCGCCGATCGTCACCCCGTTCGGCCACTCGATCACCGTGCCTTCCGGCCTGAACGCCCGCCCGGCCAGCTTGTACGGCGATGTGATCCGGTGCACGTAGAGCACCGCCGGAAGCAGCTCAAACTTCCTGAGGTCCACTCCGGCCGTCGGTCCTACGCCGGCCAAAATCGTTTGCGTCGCGCCGGTTGTCCGATGGACGTTTACCCCGGCCTCCACCATCGCGTCGATTACCGCATCAATCTGCTCTTCGGTTGCCTTCTCTTGCATCGCTACAATCATTGCTTCTTCCCTGTCTCGGGCGTCTCTGCGACCGTGCCATGGCCCTGCGCTTGCGCCAGGGCGTTCCTCTCCGATGCCAACTCGTCCCGCTGCAAGGCTCGCATCACGTCGATGATGCGCTCGTAGATGTGCGTCAGCTCGATGTCCGGCAATGGACCCTTGTTGGCCGCGCGCACGTTGGCATAGATCACCTTTTCGCGCGCCGGTTCATACACCGGCAAGTTGGTCGCTACCTTCAGGTGGCCAATCTTCTGTGCGGCGCGTGCGCGCTCGCTCAGCAGCTCCACCAGTTGGCGGTCCAGGGCATCGATCTGATCGCGTAATTCTTCGAGCGTCATTCCATCCTCGTCTTGCAAACCCAGCTGTCAGCTTTTAGCTTTCAGCCTCCAGCCAATCTTGCGCTGGTTTGCGTGGGAACCAAAGTTGGCCATCAGCTCTTAGCATTCAGTTTTTTCCTCGGTGTCAGAGCCACAAAAGCTCGCACCACCCGGATAGAGCTGAAAGCTAAAAGCTGATCGCTGAAAGCTGCTTTTTCACCGGGCCAGCGCCGCTTCATTCAAGCGCGGGCCCAAAATAAATCGGACAAATTGAGCCACCGCCGCGGGCGCATTTTCCGGCGTGGAGCGTTCTATCAGCTCCACAATCGCGCTGCCGATCACCGCTGCATCCGCGAACTCGCCCACCTGGGCCACATGCTCCGCGTTTGAGATGCCAAATCCCACGGCCACCGGCAGCTTGCTCCATCGCCGTATGCGGTCCACCAGCGCCCTCGCATCCGTGGTCATCGTCTGCTGTTTGCCGGTAATTCCCGTCCGCGAAATCGCGTAAATAAATCCCTTGCTCACTCTCGCAATCGCCTCGAGCCGCTCATCCGGGCTCGTTGGCGCGGCCAGAAAAATCGGCGCCAGCCCCACCCGCTCCATTTCGGCAAGGTATGGCCCCGCCTCTTCCACAATCAGGTCCGTCACCAACACACCGTCCACGCCCGCCGCCGCAGCCTCGTCAACAAACCGGCTCAGCCCGTGGCGCAATATCGGGTTCAGATAACCGAAGATCACAATCCCCGCCGCCGGCCGCGCCGCACGAATCTCGCCCGCCAGCTTGATCACATCCACCAGCCGAGTTCCCTTCGCAACCGCCCGCTCCATCGCCCGCTGTATCACCGGCCCGTCTGCCAGCGGATCACTGAACGGCACGCCCAGCTCAATCACTGCCGCCCCCGCGTCGATCGCTTCAATCGCAATCTCCCGCGTGACCGCCAGGCTCGGATCGCCCGCCGTCAGGTACACCACCAGTCCAGGCTTGTGTTCAAACTCAATCGCCATCTGAATAACTCTGGGTGCCCCATCCTAAGCGCGTTCTTTGCGCTTAGGGTGGGACACCATCACTGTCAAACCTGCTGACTCGCTAGCTTGCTGACCTGCTGCCTTTTTACAGCTTCAACTCCCGCGCCAGTATGCCCATGTCCTTGTCGCCGCGGCCTGAAAGATTAACTATGAGTATTTCATGCCGCGCCATCGCCGGAGCAATCTTCAGCGCCTCCGCCACAGCATGCGCGCTCTCCAGCGCTGGCAATATTCCTTCCGTCCGCGCCAGCCTCACCACTGCCTCCAGCGTCGCCGCATCGTCCTGCGAAACATACTCCGCACGCCCCGAATCATGCAGCGCCGCATGCTCCGGCCCGATCGACGCGTAGTCCAGCCCCGCGCTCACCGAGTGCGTCAGCGCAATCTGCCCATCGTCGTCCTGCAGCACGTAGCTGAAGGTCCCTTGCAGCACTCCCGGCACTCCCCCCTGGAACCGCGCTGCATGTTCGCCCAGCCCGGTGCCTCGGCCGCCAGCTTCCACGCCAATCAGCCTCACCTGTCTTTCAGGAATGAACTCATAAAACGCGCCAATCGCATTCGACCCGCCGCCCACGCACGCAATCACCGCCGTCGGCAGCCGGCCTTCCTTCTCCAGGATCTGCTCCTTCATCTCGCGGCTGATGCAGCGATGAAAGTCCCGCACCATCGTCGGATAAGGATGCGCACCCAGTGCCGACCCGAGCAAATAATAGGTTGTCCTCACATTCGTAACCCAGTCCCTCATCGCCTCGCTGATCGCATCCTTCAGCGTCTTCGATCCCGACGACACCCCGCGGACTTCAGCCCCCAGCAGCCGCATGCGCAACACGTTCAGCTCCTGCCGCTCCATGTCCACATCGCCCATGTAGACCACGCATTCGAGGCCCAGCAGCGCGCAGACTGTCGCCGTCGCCACGCCATGCTGCCCCGCGCCCGTCTCGGCAATAATCCGCTTCTTGCCCATGCGCTTTGCCAGCAGTCCCTGGCCCAGCGCGTTGTTGATCTTGTGCGCCCCGGTATGCAGCAGGTCTTCGCGCTTCAAATAGATCTTCGCCCCGCCCAACTGCTCCGTCAGCCGCTTCGCAAAGTAGAGCGGTGTCGGCCTTCCCGCATAATCCTTCAGCAGCCCCGCCAGCTCCGCCTGAAACGCCGCGTCGTTCTTCGCCAGTTCGTACTCGTGCTCGAGCTCAACCAGCGCCGCCATCAGCGTCTCCGGCACATACCGCCCGCCATACACGCCAAACCGTCCCGGCCGCGACTCCGACCCAGCCCCCGGAAGCCCTGAAGGGAGAATTACTGATGCCATTTTGTTGAGCCTCCTGCGCGCATCCAAACCAAAATCGGGGAACTTTTCAGTGTACTAGGAGTGATTCGACGGCGGTGCCGCGCCACGCAGCCACTTGTTCATCGGCTCAGAAAACCCGCGAGCCACCGTCGCCCCAAGCCCCGCCGCAAGAGCCACTTCCGCCGCGATCCATGCCAGCGGCGAGCCCCATTGCACCTTCACATACGCCGTTGTCATCCACACCACTAGAAACTCGTGCGTCAAATAGACCTCGTAGCTGTGCCGGCCAAACCATCTTATCGGCGCCGTCCACGCCCGCCCCGCACGTCCACGCAGCACAGTCGCCAGCATCACCAGGCAAGTTCCCACGCCGAGCGCGGTATCATCCGTGCCGCTGTGGCCCATCACGTTCACCCAATGCCAGGGCGGCCAGACCACGACTACCAGCATGATTGCCGCACCCGCAATCTCAACCGCCAGCAGAACCCTGTCGTTCATCCAGCGTGGCTTCGCACGCAGCAGCAAGTCCGTCAGCAGCGCCGTCAAACAGCCCAGCGCAATTCCACTCATGCCTCCAAGGTAAGAGGTGCCCTGCCAGATCGGGTTGAACGACCAGATCGTACGCGCGAATGGGCCCATCGCAACAAATCCCAGAAGAACGAGCACAAAGACCGGCATCCCGCGCTGCCGCCTAAAGAACAAGACGCACGCGAGCGGAAAGAAAAGATAAAACATCTCCTCGATCGAGAGCGACCACAGCACATCCCAGTTTGCTGGTAGATATCCGTGCACCGCCTCATACCAATTCACATGAAATGTGAGTGCCGCCAGCAACGCGCGTGGCAGCGTCCCCCGCGCCGGGTTGATGCGAAATCCATCTGCGTTTGCCAGATGCAGCGCGCTCAGCGCCGCCAGCAGCAGCAAGAGCAGCGGCGCAATCCGCGCAAACCGAATGCGATAGAAAGCCGCCGCGCGCATTTTGCTCAGTGATCCGAATCGTCGCAGGGAAGTGAATGTAATGAGAAATCCGGAGATGGCAAAGAATACCGTTACCCCATTGCCGCCATTCCTGAAAAGAAGATGGAACACGCGCGACGAAAACGGAGCTTGCGTTGCCTGCGTCAGGAGCGAGTCAGTAAACAGCAGGCGAATCTGCGCATGCAGCAGTATGACCGCGACAATGGACAGCCCTCGCAGTAGGTCGATGCCGTCGAAACGCGAAGTCGCCGCAGCCTCGGCCTCGCGCCCGTGCAAACTCTGCTTGCTCATCTGTTCAGCCTAGCCCATGAGCCGGGTGCCCCACATCTCGCATTTGAGATGTGGGCTAGCAACCTCTCCGATCAAGCCCTCTTCGCGCCGCGCTTCGGCTTTTCGCCGAGTTGCGAGGCAACCAGCACCACCGGCTCTTGATCCGGAAAGGTCGCAATCAGCGTCAGGTGACCGCCCATCGCCGCCACCGTCCGCGCCATCGTCGACAGCCTGGGGTCCTTGCGCTTCTCAAGCCGCGAAATCTGCATCTGGCCGATTCCCAGAGCCTCCGCAACCGTTGCCTGGCTGATCTTCCGCCCCTTGCGCAGCTCCGCCAAGGTCATGCGGTGCCTTACCCGCGCTACCAGCTCGGCTCCGCGCTTGGCAATCGCCTCTTGCCGCTTCTTTGGCATTGCAGCAATCACTTCTTCGAGTGGAATGGGTCTGTACATTGCAGTTACTCCTTGGAAGGAATTGTTTCGAGATGTTCCTTGTACCGCTTATCGGCCTTGTCGATCAGTCGTTTGTAAAACGTGCGCTCGCTGACGCCGGACTTGTCTCCGGCAACGAGCAGAATCGCATTGCGCCGCGGATCGAACGCGAAGGCAACGCGCCATACGCCTCCATCGGCTCTGAAGCGGAGCTCCTTCATGTTCGCGTAACGCGAATCGTTCAGTGTGTCCACATCCGGCCGTCCCAACTCCGGTCCAAACTCACGCAATGGCACGAGAGCTGCAATCAATTCGTCCTGCACTTGCTCTGACAGCTCGTCGTATTCTGCTTTGAACCTGGGATGAAAGTCGGTGGACCAACTCATTTCACCATTATGCCACATAGAGCATTATGCGCAATAGCGCATAGCGGTGGCATGCCTCCGCCAGATCATCCTGCCAGATTCGCTCCCGCCCCCCTCGCCCTCTCCACAAACTCCCTCACCTTCACCGGATCCTTCCGCCCCGGCTCGGCCTCCACGCCGCTCACCACGTCCACCCCCCACGGCCGCAGCGCAGCAATCGCCTCGCCCACATTCTTCGGCGTCAGTCCCCCTGCAGCCACGAGCTTGCGCTCCTTTGCGTTTATGAATATCGTTCCCGCAGCCGACTCCCAGCTATACGCCACGCCCGTTCCGCCAGCCGCCGCCGCAGTGCGCGAATCGATCAGCAGCCCGTCCACATTCGGGTCCTTTCCGTACGCCGCCGCCTTCTCCGCAACTCCCTCGCCAAAATGCAACACCCGCAAGACCCGCAACTCGCGCCCAAGCCTGCTCTTCAGCCGTGACGGCATTTCCGCCGGCGCATCCCAGTGCAGTTGAACCCCCGTCAAATGGCACATCCGCACCGTAGAGTAAATCTCCTCCACGGTCGCATCCACAAAAACTCCAATCGTCTCCACCGTCTTCGGCAGCCGCGCCACAATCCCCGCCACTTCGCTCTCAGTCACCTTCCGCGGGCTCGCCGCAAACACAAACCCCACAGCATCCGCGCCAGCCTCCACCGCCGCCAGCGCATCGGCCGCGGAGGTGTTGCCGCAAATCTTCACCCACAGGCTCATCGCAGCGCCGCCACACCCTCAAGCAGTTCCCTGAGCGCCGTTCCGGGGTCCGCCTGCCGCATCAGGCTCTCGCCAATCAGGAAAGCGTCAAAGCCCGCGCCGCGCAGCCGCCCCATCTCGCCCGCCGTGGCGATGCCGCTCTCCGTCACCCGTACCGCCGATGCTGGAATCCGCTCGACAAGCTCGAGCGACGTCTCCAGCCGCACCTCAAAACTCCTCAAGTCGCGATTGTTCACCCCAATCGCATCTGCCCCCTCCGCCCCCACCGCATCGAGAAATAGCCCCAGCTCGTCCGCTGTGTGCACCTCGACCAGCACGTCGAGACTCAGCCCGCGCGCCACCGCCGAAAACCGCTTCAGCTCCACCCCGCTCAGCGCCGCCACAATCAGCAATATCGCGTCTGCTTTGTGCGCCCGAGCCTCCACCAACTGATACTCGTCCACCATGAAGTCTTTGCGCAGGCAGGGCAGCTTCACCGCCGCGGACGCCCGCTCCAGATTCCCAAGGCTGCCCTGAAAATACGGCTCGTCGGTCAGAACAGACAGAGTCGCTGCCCCGCCCGCCTCATACCGCCCAGCGAGCCACACCGCGTCAAAGTCCTCGCGAATCAACCCCTTGCTCGGCGATGCCTTCTTCACCTCCGCAATCACCGCCGGCCCCTCGGCAGCCCGCACCCTCAGCGCCCGCGCCCAGCCTCGCGGCGTGTGCTCAGCCGCCAGCCGCTCCAGCTCTGCCGCCGAAACCCGCAGCTTTGCCGCCGCTACCGTCGCACGCGTCGTCGCCAAAATTGTGTCGAGGTGGGTAGCCATCGTCTCGCACAAGTATAAGTCGGACAGGCTCCAGAATCATCCGGCCAACCGACGCTCTCGACCTCCTGGCCATCGCATCGCACCCTTCGCTTCCACCCCCCCAAACGCAAAACGAGGGAGACAGCCTCCGCACCGGCTTCGCCGGAGGCCCCTCTCCCTCGCACTTTCAAAAGCTCGCTTGTCCGCTTGTTTACTGCCTGTTCACTTTACCTATTCCGCGCCGTTCTCAGGCGCTCAAGCTGCTCGGCGCCTTCTGTATCTGACCGTTCGAGGCCTTCATTACCAGCCGCGAAACATCCACCGGCACTGGCGCTTCGTGCCATGGCCGCGGTTTCAGCGCGCGCCGCAGCAGGTGCGTGCTGGGGTTGTAGTCGAGAACAATCTCTTTCAGCGCCACAATCAGCCGCCCCATGTCTCGCGCTTCTGAAATCTCGCGCAGCGTCTCCAGCCAGCCCTGAATGTCTTCTTCCTCAATTGCGTCGCCCACAAAAATGCGAATCTTCTCGTGTTCTGTGGGAACCGTGTCTTCGAGCAGCGAACTGAGTTCTTCGTAAAGCTTCTCCCCGGGCCGCATCCCCGTAAACTCGATCTTCACGTCCTCATCCGGCCTCAGCCCTGACAGCAGGATCAGATTCCGCGCCAGGTCCACGATCTTTACCGGCTGGCCCATGTCGAGCACGCAAATCTGTCCGCCCTTGCCGATCGCCGCGGCCTGCAGCACCAGTTGGCATGCCTCCGGAATCGTCATAAAAAAACGCCGCATCTCGGGATGCGTCACCGTCACCGGTCCCCCCGCCGCAATCTGCTTCTTGAAGATCGGAATCACGCTGCCGTTCGAGCCAAGCACGTTGCCAAAGCGCACCGCAACATACTTCGTTCGGCCGTTCTGCAGCGCGCACAGAATCAGCTCCGCTATCCGCTTCGTCGTCCCCATCACGTTGGTCGGCCGCACCGCCTTGTCCGACGAGATCATCACAAAATCTTCCACGCCGTTCTCTTCCGCTGCTGCCGCCACGTTGTAGGTGCCGAATACGTTGTTCTCGATCGCCTCAAACACATGCGCCTCCATCAGCGGCACATGTTTGTACGCCGCAGCGTGGTAGATCGCCGCCGGCCGGTACTTGCGCAGTACCTCCTCAATGCGTGCGCGATTCTGTATGCTGCCGATCTCAGGATGGAATGGCACATGCGGAAAACTCACCTTCATCTCCCGGTCGATCTCAAACAGCGGCGACTCGGCGATCTCAAATCCCACAATTCCCTTCGGATGGAAGTGCGCAATCTGACGGCAAAGCTCTGAGCCGATCGACCCCGCCGCGCCGGTCACCATCACCATCCTGCCTTCAATCGTGGACCGTATCTTGCCTTCCTCCAGGCGCACCGGCGTACGCCCCAGCAGATCCTCAACTGCGACCTCCCGGATCTGCCCTGTCAACCCACGGTCCTCGATCATCTCGCCCAGCCCCGGCACCGTTCTGCAGTCAACGCCTGCCGTGTGGCACAACTCCAGGATCCGCGTCATCTCCGTTCCCGTTGCCGATGGAATCGCAATCAGCACCATCTCAATGCGGTGTTTGCCCACAAGACCCTTTATCGCATCCCCGCCCCCCAACACCGTTACTCCGGCTATCCGCATCCCCTTCCGCTGAGCAAGATCGTCCACAAATCCCACCACCCGATAGGCCAGCCGAGGATTATTGCGAACCTCGCTCAGCAGCATCGTCCCCGCGCTGCCCGCTCCATAGATCAACGTTCGCTTCTCGGTCTCGCGGCTCCTCCACCGCTCCGATGTCGCTTCCAGCGCAACGCGTACCGCCAGCCGCAATCCGCTGGTCAAAAGAACACAAATCATCAGATCGAGCAGATAAATTGACCGCGGAAACCCCGGCGGCCCAAACAAAAGAATCACCACGCAGGCCACTGAGGATGCCGCTATGTTTGCGATCGTCAGCCGAATCAGGTCCCGCGCCGAAACATACTGCCACAAGCCGCGGTCCAGCTTGGCCACACGAAACGCAACTATCTTTAACGCCACCCACACCGGCAGAGCAAACCCCAGCTCCCGGCCGTAACCGCTGGGAAGGTTGAAGTCGAAGCGCACAAGAAACGCCGCTCCAGCCGAAAGCGCGAACAACCCGACCTGCGCCGCCCACACAAGCCCCCGGCGCATCAGCAGCCTTGTTCGATCGATGGATTCTGGTGGCTTCTGCATTTTTTGCTCCCTTGCTTCACGTGCCTGGATCGTCGTGTCCATCTGCTTCTCTCACAGTCTAAGGTTAGAACTCATTAGCGTGCCGCCCGTGAGCGACCCCGCGCCCTCGAGCTTCCAGATACTCGTAGATAGATGGAGTCTGGCCCATTCCCTCACCGATTCTGTGGCCCTGGTGGTCCCGCCGTTCTTCGGGCTTGGTCCCAATGCGAAGCGCCCGATCGAGCGTGTGCAGTTGTTCCCAGAATCGATTGGATGGGCTTTCCAGGGGACATCCCTGAAGAAGAAATTGATTGCCATTCTGGCGAAACAAATTGTTAAGTTGCCCTAATGGGAAATGCCTTCCTTGCGAATCACCGTAAGTACTGTCCTGCCCAGGATGTCGATGTCCCATCGCAGCGAGCGCCGTTGCAGGTATTCTCGTTCCAGCCGGACCTTCTCCGGAATCGACAGCTCATCTCTGCCGTTTATCTGTGCCCAGCCGGTCAACCCCGGAATCAGCCGGTGTATGCCTGCAGCCGTCCGCAGCGCGATCAGATCATCCTGGTTGAAGAGCGCGGGCCGAGGGCCAACAAAGCTCATTTGGCCACAAAGTACTGAGAACAACTGCGGCAGCTCATCCAGGCTGTGGCTGCGCAGGAAGCGGCCGACGGGAGTCATATAACCTTCCGGATCGCGCAGCAGGTGTGTGGCCAACTCCGGTGTGCCAATGCACATGGTGCGGAACTTCGGCATTCGAAAGATGCAGTTATTCCGGCCTACCCGATCCGACCAGTAGAGTATCGACCCCCTGGACGTGCACTTGATCAAAATTCCGATCAGAATGATGGGGATTCCCAGCAGCGCAATCAGCACCAGCGCAAGCGTAAAATCGATCGCTCTTTTCATCAAGTTCTTTTGCCTCCCCCGGTGGATCTGCATCAGGGGCGTGAAGTATCTGGCTGACGTTGAAAGGCCGGCGCTCCCGGTCCCTTGATCACTCGTTTGTCGCGGCCCAGGCGCAATTCGGCCAGCTTCAGGCCGCACCGGGTCCGCACTGCCATCCGCACAATCCATTTGATCCACGCGCTCTTGCCAAAATAATCGTACGCATCGCTGAACGTGATCAGGGCTTCGTGCAGCTCCCGGATGGAATGCGCGGCATTCTGATTCACACTCTGGCTACCCAAATGCACAATCTCGGCGCAGGGTGTGTACCATACCTCGTACCCCTTCTTCAAAAGCATGAAGTTATAAGCCCAATCGACAACGAACAGCCGGAAGCGATCGTCGAGCATGCCCGCCTGCTCCCAGGTCGAGCGGCGAAGGACAAATGCTGTGGTTCCGATGCTGTCCACGCGCTGCGCCACCGCGTAATCGAAATCGAGAGCATAAAGCCGCTGCATGGGTCCGCTGCGCGCAAACCATTTGTGCCAGCCAATGGCTTGAAGCAGCAGTGCAGAAGGTCCCACGAATCTCCGGATGCAATGCTGAACGCTCCCATCCGGGTTCAGCAGCCGAGGGCCGCACGCCGCCACCTCCGGATTCGCATCCATGAAATGGACCAGCTCAGCGAACGCGTTGCTGACCAATATCGTGTCTGAATTCAAAAGGCATGCGTATCGCGCTTGCGACATGCGCATCCCCAGGTTGTTGTTTCGCACGTAGAGCCGATTACACTCATTCCTCACAACAACGACCTGCGGAAACGCTGTGGCCACCGCATCGGCGCTCCCGTCGCGCGAGTTGTCGTCGATGAATATCACCTCGAACTCGATCCCCGTCGTGAACCGGAAAATCGAGGCGATACAGTTCACCACCAGCTCCCGGGTGTTGTAGTTGGGAATAATGATGGTTAAGTCGAGGGAGGGCGTTCTCATTGATCCTCCTGTAATTTCACGACGCTCTGCGGTGCTTTTACCCGGGCAAATGCCTCCACGGAATGCACGACCACGGCATTTGCACCAACGATAGCGTTGTTTCCGATCAAGATCCCTCCCAGGATTTTGCAACCTGTGCCGAGAGTTACGTTGTCACCTACCACGGGACGCTTCCTGGGATCGAAGTGCATGTCAAGTTCCCTCGCTCCGAGAGTCACACCGTGGAAGACCGTCACGTTGCTGCCCAGGCGAAGCGCGCCAATGACGGTGCCAACCGTATGTGGAAAGAAGATGCCGGGACCGATTTCGCAACTGGGCGTCACCTCCAGGCCAAAAAAAAAGAGATTGAGGCCCGCCAGCATGCGCGGCAAAATTGGAATGCCGGCCTTCATGCACGATCTGCTCGCCCGGCAAAGGACAATGGGCAGAAAACGGGGATGGAACAGTCTGCACAGAATGCCTGCAACTCCCGCCCGCTTCGCCCCGCGCCCTTCCAGCGCGTATTGCCTCGACAGGTCTTCACACAGTAATTGCTTGATCATCGCGCTGCATCAATCCTCGTGACGCCAGTTCTTCGCTCGCCTGGGAAAGTCGATCAGATTCCACCGGTTGGCCTTTTACCCATGCCACGAATCGGTCAAGTCCCGCTTCAAGCGAGATCTCCGGTGCAAACCCAAGGCGCTTCCTGATCCCACTCAGATCCGCGTATTCATGCCGAACATCGCCAATACGGTAGTGTCCCGAAACGTGGGCAGATGTGTGCCCTCCAATTCGCTCCCGCAACAGGTCGGCGATGGTTGCCACGCTGGTGTCTAGCCCTGAGCCGACATTCAATGTGAATCCGTCGGCGCGGTCCGAATCGAGCGATAGCAAAACGGCCCTGGCGACGTCGGAGACGTGCACAAAATCGCGGCTCTCCCTTCCGTCTTCGTAAAGATCCAAAACCTTTCCCAGCCGCAACTGGTTAGAAAATATGGAGAGGATGCCGGTGTAGGGATTCTTCAACGACTGGCCCTCGCCATAAACATTTTGAAAGCGAAAGATCACGGCGCCGATTCCGAGCGCAGCCGCGGCAATCCGTACCAATCCCTCCTGCGCCAGTTTGGTGGCGGCATACACCGAAGCTGGCTGTGGACTTGCACACTCTGGGGTGGCAGTGGCGTGAATCATGGCTCCGCACTTCGGGCAGAGTGGCTCCCACTGATGGCGGCAGAGCATTGCCGCCGGGCGTTCTGGCGGATACACCATACCGCACCGTTCACACAGGTAGGCGCCTTCACCGTACACCGAGCGCGATGAAGCCAGTACGATCTTCTCCACACTGTGCCTCTGGTTCGCCAGGTAGTCAAGCAACGTCGCCGTGCCCCCGACATTGGTATCGGTGTAACGCCGTATCTCGTACATCGATTGCCCGGTCCCCGTCTCTGCCGCCAGATGGATTACGCAGCGGATGTCCTTCAGCGCCGTCGCCCAAGTGTCCGATTCACGCACATCCCCGCGCAATACCTGCACATGGGAATTGTGGAGAAAACCCCTGTCAGAGAAATTGGGCAGTGCACCGTGAACCTGCTGGCTCAGGTTATCCAACAGAACCAGGGGTTGCCGGCGCTGTGCAAGCTGCCTGGCAATCTCCAGGCCAATGAAGCCCAGGCCGCCGGTGATTAGAATCTTGTCGTTCGTCTTGATCGCCATGTGCTTCCGTTTCCTTTTCAGAGTTCAGGCTGCTGCCGCGGTCAGGCTGCTCCCCCGGAGGCAAGCTTCGTATACACCGTGTGTGCGGCGAACGCACTCTTTCCAGCCATAACGCAGCGGCACCTTTGCGCCGCGACATGCCATCCGCCCTCGCGCTCCCGCATCCGTCAACAAATCCTTCAGCATCCGTGCGAGGGAATCCGGCGCTCCCGGATCGAAATAGAAGGCGCCGTCGCCGCAGATCTCAGGCAGGCTGGAGCAGGCGCTCAGCAGCACCGGGCACCCCGCGCTCATTGCCTCCAGTGGTGGAAGTCCGAACCCCTCGTAGAGGCTTGGATACACAAACAACGTCGCGTTCGCATACGCCTCGGCCATCAGAGCGTCGCTCGCGGCAGGAAACGCGTGCAAATGCTCTTCCAGTTGCAAGCTTGATGCCAACTCTCTCTCTGCCCTGGTCAGCGTCCCGCCCCCTGCAACAACAAGGTCGAAGGCATCGGCCGCTCCGGCGGCGCCAAAGGCTTGAAGCAGGGCTGAGAAATTCTTGTACGGTGCGCGCGATCCGACATAAAGAACATAGGGCCGCTGCACTTCCCGGCGCACTCTGTCGCCCATTGCCGCGTCCCGAGGGAGTGGATCGTGCCCGTGATAGATCACGCAAGCCTTGGCGGGATCGACGGAATAAAACTTCAGCAGATCGTTGCGCGCAGAGTTGGAAATGCAGATGATCGCGTCTGCCCGTGCGAAAAGCTTGCGTTTGGCGTCAATAATCCTCCGCACGTTGGAGAACAGGTGAGGAAATCTCTCCTGAACACAATCGTGATGCGTGACAACCACCCGGCGGGCGCGAATCAACGGGCAAGCGCGGTAGAGCGTCGGATGGTAGATGTCGGCTGTTCCGCGAAAAGGTGCGACAGCATTGGTGATCGCTTCATTCAGCGCGTAACGCACAAACCCGGGCTTCAGTGAGCTGCGCCTGCTCAGAATCCGCACATTATTCTGGACCAGTTCCTTGAAGCAATACCTCGATCGGTCGAGGCCGACGATCAGGTCCGCGTGAATCTCCGGCAGATCCTTCATGTGCCGGAACAAATCAAAGTGATAGCGTGAGGCTCCGCCCGCATCCTGCAGCGAAAACACCTGATGGTCGTACACAATGTGCATCGATGAGTCCTGTTTAACTCAGCGCGGATGAAGGGTTCGGAATTACAAGTTGCCGCCTGTTTCCGAACGTCTGCTCGCTGTGGGTGGCTGTGCGGATCATGCCGATTCCGGTTGGTATTGCGCTGTTGGCTCGCCGGCCAGATTTAGAAAGAGCTCTTCGTACTCCCCAACGGCGCGGCCTATGCTGAATTTCCTTTGCACCAGTTCGCGCCCGGCGCTGCCCATCTGGCGAGCGTGCTCCGGCTTTTCAAGCAGCTCGCAAATTCGCGCGACAAGCTCGCTGAGATCTCCCGCTTGAACAAGGAATCCGGAGACGCCGTGGACAACGATCTCCGCGTTGCCGCCTACGTTTGTAGCTACAACTGGGAGCCCAGCCGCGCAATACTCAAGCAGAGTGTTGGAGCAGGCTTCGGTTTCCGAGGTCAGCGTGCCCACAGACGCGACCGCCAGCAGCGAGAACACATCGTGGCGAACACCCGTGAAAATGACCGAGCGCTCGATGTGTAGATCCGCGGCAAGACGGCGCAGTGAGTCCAGTTGACCCATATCTTTTCCAACCAGCACGAAGGTGGCATCAGGGAAGCGTGCCAGGACTCCAGGCGCGGCCCCGAGAAGCCACTCCTGCCTTTTGTGTGAGTGCAGGTTGGCCACATTCAAAATGATTGGCCCCTTCGCAGGCATCCCGAGGTGTCCGCGATCTGCGCTAGCCGAACCAGAGGCAGCCCTTTCGCAGTCGCAGCTGTTGTAGATGAGCTTCAGCTTCCCGGCCACGCCGGCTTCCCTGTCCAACACAGCCTTCCTAACCGCATCGCAATTCGCAACCACAGCGTCCGCCCCCAGATTGCTGGCATTTACCAGCCAGCGCATGAGCAGGCCCGATGCGCAAAACCCGAGATCGATGCGGTTCGTTACCGCGCGCGCACCTGCCATTTTGGCAACAACCACGGCATAGATGGAGGACCAGTAATGCGATCCATGCACAATCCGTATGCGCTCTCTACGGAGCCGCCACCCCAGCCGCCATAGTGCGCGGAAACTTTGCCAGCCTGCGAGAGACTGCCCGCACCCGGCATACGTGACCGTCGCACCCGTCGCGCGCAGCTCGTCGTCAAACACTCCAGGACCGAGGAGCGAGATCACCATCGGTGTGAAACGGTTGCGATCGAGATGCGCGCAGAGGTCAGACAGGTCTCGCGCCATTCCAGATGCATTGAGCCGCTCCACGATCAGCGCGATCCTGATGGGCTCCGTCTTCCGTTGGTCTACAAACCCGGTCGACGCCACAACCGATTCTGATTGTTCAAACATTACGCTTTCGGCCTTTCAGCTCACGAGCACAGGTTCGATTGCCGCGCATTTGCCGTCGGGAACGGCGGCGTTCAAGATGCCCGCAACCTGTCTCGCTTCCAGGATCGGATCGTGCTCGCCGACCGGACGGTTGCAGAGGAAAATGCCGAATCCCGTCTCATAGCGCGGATGATAGCCATGCATCCCTTTTGAGGGCAGCACACCCCAGAAGCTGGGAACAAACATTGCGTGATCGTGGGTCACCGCGATGATGTCCCCGAACGATGGGTTGCTGACTCCCAAACGAATGCGCTCTTCAGGCGTGATCACTTCCACGTCAGGGAATCCGCCTGCATACGAGTGCAGTTGCTCTCTGAGTTGAGCATCGGGCGACCAGATCCTGAGGATGGTGCCCTCGACAAAGTAGATGTATCGCTCTGGCGAGGGAGCGCCAAACTTTCCTTCGATGTCAAGGCTGACTATCGTGTCGACGGGCGACATCCCATGGTCCGAGAGAACAATGATCGTGCCATCCGGATGATTTTTTCCGAATGCCTGAATGACTTCGATCGTTCGCTGCTCGATTGCGTCTCGCACTGCCCAATACGGTTCCGTCCCAGGGAGTTCCCAGTGGCCCACTCGATCTAAATTCCCCAGGGCGAGCACCACGCCTCTCGTTTCCGGATCCTCGATGGCATCGAGCCCGGCATCGAAGATCGCCCAGTCGCGCGCCTCCGGGGTGGGAAGCCGGGGAAAATCCTTGTAAGAAAACACCCGCACCCCATCGCGCTTGAGAATGCTGTCGAACGGAAAGTCCGATGCGAAAAGTTCCTTCCCGGACTTGGCAAAATACTTCAGATAAGAGAATGGGATGTCCTTGGTGCCTACACCGAGAATGCGATCCACAACCTTGTGCCAGGCCCGATTCGGCGGGCGCCATGGGCGGAAAACATCCAGGACTCCGAGCGCGCCGCTGCGTACCACTCCATGACCTGGCTCATACGAGTACTCGCACCAGTAGTTGACTTCGTCCGGTGTCAAGCCGGTGAAGAGCTCGGTTTGGCAGTTGATTGAATATCCAAAGCCGGGACGCACCGCATGAACAATCGGCAGCAACGCGGGAAGCCGTGACCCCTGCTGGAGGGCCCAGTATGGATAGGCATCGATGAAGACTACAAGAACAGCATCAGACATGTGCAACTCCAATCAGCGGCCCAACCCAATCGCGATGTCTCTGCGCGGTGGGATGGAGCCGCAGCTCCCCAGTCCAGTAACTTCTTCGCGCTGCCATGGCGAATGCATCTCCCTCGAGCTTGGGCATCAACTCTCCCGAGAACTGCGCCAGCCATCGACGCGTCATGGCGGAGGACGGCCCGCTCCATCCCGCCGCGCGATACTGATAGATCTCCAGCAGAGAAGCCGCGGCCAGCGCTTCCTTGCGTCGCCACAGCCACATCGGATCGAAACGGCGCCCGACAAACTCGCTGAGCGCTTCTCTCAAAAGCTCACGCATCGTTCTGGGTGCCAGCAGTTGACCAATTCGCTCTGGAGTCACCGTTCCATTCCAGTCGCCACCGCATTGAGTTTCAAGGAATTGCAGTGTGGTCCAGAGAACCTTGTCCTGATCGGTTTCCAACTGCCGAACATCGACTGGCTTTCCTTGCCGCACCATAAGCGCGTGTCCCAGTGCGGAACGCACCTCTGGAGTTGCCAGAGGATGGTCATCCGGCAAGCTCAGCAGCGCTTCCACGCGACGGCTATGCCCAGGGATGCATTCGCTCCTCTCCGAGCAGGCGAGTATGGCGACATCCAGAATCTGCCGTGCCATCGCATGCAGGTAAACCTCGGGGCAGTCGCTTTTCACAGCGCTTAACAGAAACGGCTTCCAGAGGTTCACGAAGAATGCCAGCCGCGCCGTGGCGGGATCGAAGTCCACCGGAAACCAGGTCCGCACGTCCTCGCCGCAAAGCACCCATCCCGCCTTCCGAATCTCCGCCGCATGGAACGATCGAGGCAGCCGTCGCAGACCCGAAACGGGTCCTACCGAGATATCTACATGGAACAGAACAGAGCCGGCAGGGTCGTTGCGAAGGTTGCGGAGGGCGTCCGATGCGAGCGTGAGATCCGCGTCCCCATCGACGAAGGCCATTCCATCGATATCGCTCATGAATCGAACGGCGCTGCCTTCGCGGATCCATACGAAGTCGCCTGTCGCGATGCTGCCGCACAGAATCACCGATCGGAGAGCGCTACCGTAGGCGCGTTCCAGTATCTCGCGCAACGCAACCAGCTTCCGCTCCAGTTCCGCGGGATACCCGAATCTGCTCGTCAATTCGCGAATATCGTCGTACATTCTCATCTCGCCATAAAGCGCAGCCCCGATTGCGGCTTGCCCTCACAGATACATCGCGGTTCCAGCGGCAAGCGCGCATCCGATGCAAAATGCTGAGCCCGCTACCAGGTACTTATGCGAGCGCCAATGTCGGATTCCCAATGCCGCCAGCAGGCAAAACAATCCAATGAGCTGCTCACGGTATCTCGAGGTTCCGGGAAAGACCACGGCCAACAGCGCGGCGCAGCCCAGAAATCCGCCATAGGCCGGCAGGCTCGACATCGTCCATTTCCGCATCGAAGTCATGCATCCCGCGAACACAAAAGGCAGCAGCGCGAGAACGAAAAGGCTGGCGAATCCATTGGCTACCGGAAAAATGTCGGCGGCGCTGAAGTCGGGCGGAAATGGCAGAACCAGTTCTGCCGTCATCGAAAACGGCAGTTTCCAGAAGTCGCTTACGCTGCGGATCATCAACGGCGCAAGCCCGTGCGCGGCTACCGCATTCCGGTTGGTGTACTCGAAAACCTGGGTCAGAAGACTGGTCTTATACGTTGTAAGGATCCACGAGTCGAGCAGCAAGGGAACAGTGATCGCGACAAACAGTCCAGCGCAAACCAGAACCAGTATTCCGCCCCACCTACGGCCCCGTTGGCGCATGGAGCGCACCGCGAAGATGCATGCCAGTGGCGCTATCAGAAGAAGCAGGTCCTCGCGTACACCCCAGAGCAGCACCGCGGAGCCTGCCAGGAGCGGTAACGCGAAGCGGCTGCGTCCCATGTAAGCGATGGCGGCGATCGCGCACAAGAAACCCAGGCTGGCCAGTACATCCTTCACGTGCAGCAGGCTGATCAGCATGGCGGAAGGCGCCCAGGCCACCAGCCGGATCGCGATACGCGTCACCTTTGGATCTTTGTAAAGGACGGCGAGAAAGGCTATGGGCGCGATCCAGAGGCAGCGAAAGCAGATGTTGAAGAGCCGCACAATAATGGTGCTGGGTCCGAATATGCGGTACACAACCGCGGTCCAGACAACGAATCCAGGGTTCCGGTCCTCGCTTGTCCATGCGTTGGCCAGGTTGCCGGATTCCGCCAGGCTTTGCCCTTGAACGTGGTATGTCCGGTCGTCGGAATATGGGAAGCCCTGCATGCCATAAATCGCGGAATGATTCCAGTACGCTGCCAGCAGCACCAGCGACGCTACGAAACTCAACACATAATGCGTCCGAGCTGTACTCTTTTCCGGCGTGGGCAACGCGGTGATCAACGCGACGCCGGCCGTGATGAGCAGCAGGGCGACGAATGCCGCGCCAATCCAGTCAGAGACGCTCATCGAGGATCTCCTTATAGACCGACGACAGAGCGTCGCGGTGCCGGCGCATGCTGAACTGCCGTACATGCGCATAGCCGCCCAGAGCCAGTCTCAGCGCTCCCGCCTCGTCGTGGAGGAGTCTTGTAAGCGCAGCCGTCAGTGCGGATTCATCGCCAGGGGGCACAAAAACGCCGCTCACTCCGTCTTCGATCAGATCGGGATTGCCGCCAAGCCCGGTCGTCACCACCGGCCGGCTCCAGGCCTGCGCTTCGCAGATTACTGTGTTCATCACTTCGTGCCAGAGCGATGGAACAGCCACGATCCTGCTGGCCTTGTAATACTCCTGTACCTGTTCGTGGGGGACTCTTCCTACCATGCGAATGCGCCGGTCACCTTCGGCCAGTCCCCTCAGCTTTTCCTTTTCGCGGCCATCCCCCACAAGCGTCAGGGTCGCCGCCGGATCGGAGATCCGGGAGAAAGACCGGATAAGCCACGAAACTCCCTTGTGCGCCTCAAGCTGGCCCACATATAGAATCGCCGGCGTCTGGGGAAGCGGCTCGGGCGGGCGATCTTCAATCGACGGCACTCCATTGGGCAGGTATACGACCCGTTCACGCTCGAATCCTGCCTGCAAAAGGCGTGCTTCGTTGAACCGCGAGATGGCGATAATCCGGTCCACTTTCGACAGCAGCATGCGGTTGTATCGGCTGTAAATGCCACAGGCGATCGGTTTGTCTTCGCATAGCTGTCCGCGCTTCCTGTAGAGCCCGCCCTTCGGGCACTCGAATTGATAGCCGTGAAATGTCACCACCGTGGGAATCGCAGGTGCGAACTGCGCCAGTGAAGCCAGCGAAATGTTGGCTGCTACGTGGCAATGAATCAGGTCCGGTTGGAACACGCGCACCGCGCGCCGGACAGCGGCCGCTGCGCCGGGATTATAGACAGCGCCTTTGGCCCATAGCCCGTAGAAGCCCACTTTTGTTTGGGCCAGTCGGAAGGCTGAAAACAATTGCAGACCATCGTTTCGCGCCGCATGATTTCGATGGTCCTGCGTTCCAGTTACAACGCTTACCTGCCAGCCGGCACCTTTGAGCGCCTGCGCATTGTAGTAGGCAATGCGTTCTGCGCCTCCAACTTCCTCGGGCGGAAACCGGTCGGAGATAATCAACAGGCGCATTTGCCGTTCGCCCTGTTCCCAGCACGGGCTGCCGGGAAGCGGCGAGATCGCGTTCGTCGTCTGCGCTGATGTGTTCGGTGCCATAAGATCTTTTCTGTTTGTCCCGGGAACGATCAGACTTGCCTGGTACGCGGGAACGAAAGCCTCATACCGATTCCGTTGAGCCAGCCGGATACGATCGCCCGGTCCGCCTCGCCAAGCGACCAGTGCCAGAGCGCACTGAAGACCGCCAGGCTCGTCGCCAGAAATGCGGCCAGGCTCCAGGCCGTGGTCACCGAAGAGAGAAAGTATGCCGGCACCATGGCTGCCGAGCAAATTGCGAACATCTTCGCGATGCCGTGCATTTCAAATCGGAGATAGAGGTGAAAGATGCAGACGAGGTAGATGGACTGGATGAGTTCCGCGGCGAGAAAACTCTGCGCGCACCCCACGGCCCCATGGAATCGGCCGTAAAACTCGACGGCGGCCACGATCGTGCTTAGCCAAACCAGGTGCCCGCCGACAACCAGCCGCACATGCCCGGTTGCAATCGAGCTTCGATTGAGGCTCTCGCATATGCTCAGAGGAACGCATGCCAGGGCGAATTGAAACAAGACCGGCGCTGCTGCCGCGTAGTGCCGGCCGTAGAGAATAAGGATCACGGCATGCGCATTCGCGCCCAGAACAAAGGCTGGAATGAAGAGCAGCAGAAGAATGGTGACCGCTCCCCGAGAGACGATTCGCGCCAGAGTGCGAGGATCTTCTGAAGTGCTGGCCTCGGCGAGGACCGGCATAAGCGGCACTCCCGCTGCCAGCATGATGGTGGTTACAAGCTGAACGAGCGCATATGCAACGGCGAAGATGCCAACTTCCACAATTCCGGATGTGCGCGCCAGGGTTGCGCTGAGCCACCAGTTGGCAAATGGCATGAGGAGAGCCGTGATCAGCAGCGGAAGAGAAAAGCCCATCAGCCTGCGCGCCATGGCAATGACATCGCGAATTCCAACGGCATTCCACGAGCTGGCGCTGCATGCGCCAGCCACCGCGAATCCCATCAAGGCGGCGCGACTGCCCAGGAGAATTCCAAATCCCCAAATCGCTCCCATCACTCCGAATCGCCAGGCGAGCAACAGTTGCAGGGGCAGCGCCATCGCCTGGGCGATCAGGCTTCGCGTGGTTGCGACCTTGTAAAGTTCTAATCCACTTAAAGCTGCCTCCATCAGGGCCGCAGCCGCTGTCGCTGTTACCAGAATCCCCGACCACCGCAACATGCCGGCCAGCGACGGCTCCTTGTAGGCTCCTTCCGCAATCCGGCTCGCAAACACCATCAGCCCGGCAGCGATCAGGATCGAGAACCCACCAACCACCGCGCAGGCCGCCAGTACCGCAGCCGCAATTCCACCCGTACCTTCCACCTTGCAAGTGGGGATGAACCGGCGCATTGCGTCGCGAAGTTCGAAACCGGCAACCGCCGCGCAAAATCCAACCAGATAGGTGATGGTTCGATAGCGCCCGTACCCCGTCGGATCGAGGATCCTCGCCAGCAAGATTGCAGCAAGAAATGCAAACCCGGAACCTGCGATGTTTGTCACCAGGGTCCAGCACACGCCGTTCAGATAACGCGACGAGCGCGAAACGCGACCATCATCGGCAATCTTGGACAGGGCTGCGTCGCCTCGGCTGTGAGTTATCGCTGGATTCAATTCGGCATACCCACATTCGCGTGTTCGCGCAGATGAAGGACAGGTTGCTCCGTGCCGCTCCTTGTTGATCCACGCAAGCTTTCAATTCTTCTCTTGATGACTCTGGCCGCATCCATCAGCCGTAAATGGGCGAGTTCCATCCGGCTTGCCAGCCTGCCATCAAACAGCCTGTACGTACAGTCCTGCCTGGCCGTGCGGGTCCAATACGTCTTGTATTCTTCATTGCCGCGCAGGAAGTCGTACTCTACCGCGCCAGTCGAGATGCAATGCTCAATCACGCCAGCTATACACGCCGCTCCAACTCCATCGCGGAGCCACGCTGGATCCATCCCTGCCTGGTAGTGAAAGAATCGCCTTCCGGCGGTGAATCCGTAGAGCGCAGCCACTGTGCAACCATTCACCCGCAACTGGTAAATGCGTACTCGCCCGGCCCGGGCCATGGGAACCAGGATGCGTTTGTGCAGCGCCTGCAGGTCCGCATCCAGGAATGAACTCGAATGGGAGAGTCCCTTGAAACGCAGCCCGTGCAGGCGAACCAGATCGGTGAACGCATCCTCTATCGCCTCCGCGGCAGTGACGCAACGCATCTCAACCGGTCCTGACCCCTCAAGGCGGCGTGCATAGCCGCGAAGATTCCCCCGCATGCTCCGGCTGAGGCTTGCGAGGAACTCTAGATTAGAGCCTGGCAGTTGAATAAAAGGGCAGAGAGATGCCGGAGCCGCAAGTTCGGTCAAGCCGGACAGCTTCAAAACCCGCCGCAGTTCTATCAGCCTCGGAGAGTCCGCGTCAGCATCGGCAAATTCGAAATAAGTCCAGTCGCGCCTGCTCGCCATCAGTACGCCGGCTATCGAGCGTGCCGCCGCAGCCTCGAACCCCGGGTCAACCAGGATATCGAGATGATCGCAGCACGCTTTTGAGAAGGAAAGAAAGCCTAAAATCCGTCGCGAAAATGGGAATCTGCCAGATGCCCGAACGCAGAAAGGCGCAATCGCCACCAGCCTGCCGGCAGGCTCCCGTATTGCCACAATAAACAAGGAGACCGCGCCTCCCCACTGCTCCCACCACGCAGACATCCACTCGTAGCTGAGAAAGACGTTGTCACAACCGGAGGATGCGAAAAGCTCCCTCCACTCCTCAGCAAGCCCAGCGAATTCCCTGGGTGAGCGAATCAGATCTGCTGTCGCGGACCCGTCGCCGGCGCGATCGCTATCATCGACGGCAATCCGCGGTTCGGCTTGTAAAGCTTCTATCATTCTTTCAATCGCTCCGGCCGCCCGGTTAGCGGGCCGTGGCTAGTGCATCGGCAAGATGCGACACGGGATACTCGGGCCGCATCGACAAGCGCTTCAGTGCAAAGAAATCGCAGCCCGGCCGGTTGAGTCCGGGAACGGTCGTGAAACCCGCGCGGTAACCGGCCTCTCGAGCTGCTCCGAGAACACCGCGATTTACGTCCTGAGGCTGACCGTTGGGATAGGCCACGAATTCAACTGGCAAACCCAGTTTTTGTTCCATGAGCTGTCGGCATCCGGCAAGCTCGTCATCGAGCTCGCGGGCGCTTTCGACGCGCGAGAGGATGGGATGATTTGTGGTATGCGCCCCGACAGTCAGCCCGCCGGTGGTGGCAAGGGTGCGGAGATCCTTCCAGGTCATGGCCGCATAATCCTTTGGCGGCCCGACTGTGGGTTCTTGATCCACTGATTCTTCGACACAAGCCACAAACGGCTCCAACGCTCGGCCGGGAAGCCTCTTTGCGTACTCCAGCATCTGCTTCACCACCTGCGACCGGTTCTCCGACAGATCGGTGCAGAATCTAATGGGGCCGCCCCATGGACCGGCTCCGATTTGGATTTCGTGCCGCCGGCAGTAAAGCACCGCATGTTCCAGCCGGTCGAACCACAGCCGGTAACCGCCGTCGATGAATTTGGAGGTTACAAAGATTGCCGTCGGAATTCCGTACGCGGAAAACACTTCATGGCCAACCTGCATGTAGTCCAGATAACCGTCGTCAATTGTTACCGAGACTGCGTTCGGAGGCATTGGTTCAGTCCCTTCGAGGCAGCGGATGGCGTCGCAGAGCGAGATCGGGGTGGCGTGTTCTCTCAGGAATGCGCACTGTTGGGCCAACGCGTCGCGGCAGGATTGCGGGAAACGATGGTAAACCAGGACACGGAGACCGTTTCCTTTCACCCGCTTGCTCCATCGGGCCATTGCCAGCCGGCTCTTGCGCCAGAAGGTACTCGATTTTACTGAGCGGACAATAAGCTCTTCTCTTTCTTGTTTCCATTCAGGAGAACTGCGCGGAACCGCCCCAGTGCGCGAGCAATCGCAGGATTCGCGGCAACGAAGGCTTCCGTCAACGCATAGAGGCAGGCACTCAAAAATGCCAGGGCCGTCAAAAGCAGAACGATTGCGGCACGCCGCGGAGACGACTTCAAATCCGGCGGAATCGCCGGTTCCACCACTTGCATCACGGCCGCGTCTCTCGATTCGTCAAGCCGCGCAGCGTCATATTGCTTCAACAGCATGTCGAACAAAATCTGCCGGTACTGCAACTCATGCTCGGCGTCGAGAAATTCCAGCCCCCCACCGGCTACATCCTGCAGCCCTAGAACGGACGAGCTGCCGGATGGGCCGGTCTGCTCCTTCAGGCGCGCCTGGGCGCGAAGCGAGTCAAGTTCGCTCTCCACAATTTGCACGTTGGGATTGCGTTCCGTCGAATACGAGCGAAGGGCCTGGAGCTCCACCTCCTTGGCCGCCACCTGGGCCTGGAGTGAAGCCAGTCCTTCAATCACTGCCTTCGCCTGGGCCTCAGGCAGCACGACACCTTTTTTCCGCTGAACCTGCTGCAATGCGAACTCTGCTTTAACCAGCTCGTCCTTGGCGTGCTTCAACTGGTCTTCGTAATAGATCCTGCGCTGCGAGGCCTCGGTAACGGCAAGTGTCTTGGTAAGTGTGCGCAGCCCTTGAGTGTAGGCATTTGAAATCTCGGCTGCGCGGTTACGATCGGAATCGGTCACCGAAATCGCAATCAGCCCGCTGCTCTCCGAGACGATTCTGGTGTTGGCCGCGAGTGCCTTTCGAGCTGACGTCATGTTCTTCGAGTGGTATTCACTCACCAACCCGAAGTGCTGCAGGATGTCATCCGCAATGGACCGGGAACTCAGAAGGGCAATATAGATATCGTTCGGATTCTTTAAGCCCAACCCCGCCGCTCCACCCAGCGAGGAAAGCGAATCCAGGCCGGATTTGTTCAATTGGTTGGCCAAAATCAAGTTTGCCGATGGAGTCGGCTGCGGTGTCATGATCCTGGTGGTGGCGGTGTAACGCACAGGAAGAAGCAGGCTGATGGCCACCCCCGCCAGAAGCGCCGACCCGCTCACCTTGGCGATGAACCCTTTGCGCATCGCCAGAGTCGTGAGGATCTCGATTACGCTCACCTCCGACAGTGCCGGCGTTGCGTCCCCTGATGCGGAACCTTCGATCGTTCCGGCGGACGGATATGTGTCGACTTCGATCATTCTTACCTCTCTCAATGGAGAGTGCTGATAACTGCGGCGGTGAGGGCCGTTTGAGAAAGCAACGCGGTAATCATCGGCAACTGCTGGAGGAAACCGCCGGGCGCATTGATGCGCGGCGGAACGATTACAGAATCGCCGGGCAGCAGCGTGAGCTTTTCGAAATCGGTTCGCCAGAACTGGCCGTGGCTCTGGCGGCTTACGACTGTCCCGTCGGCGCGGATGATAAACATGCGCCTCGCGTCGGCCTGGCGAGTGGGCCCTCCGGCATCGTTCTCATATCCGCCTACCCGCTTCCCAGGCGCGTAGCGAAATGAGCTCGCGTTATATACCGCCCCGAACACCTGCACCGTGTTCGTGCGGAATGGGATGAAGAAGCTGTCTCCATCCTCAAGCGGAAACTCGGGAATATCCTCGACACCATGGGCGTCGGGTTTCACTCCCAGCACTACGCGTCCGGTTGGGTGTATGGCCGCGAGGCTTGCGATCAGTTCCTTCTGGCTCGCAAATTGTGCCTGCAAATCGGCATTGGTGCCGGTACCCTGCGCCGGCGCGGCTGCATAGCGGGCCGCCAGCTCTTGCGACATCTGTTCAGCGGATTGACGGACCTCCGACTCCTGGGCCAGGCGCGCGGAGAGCCTGGTGAGCGTTGAGGCATACAGATAGGCTTTGGGCATCAGGCCGCCCGCGCGTTCCACCAGGGCCCGCAGCGTCTCGCCAGGCTGGACGCGGTAGAGCCCCGGCGCATTCACTTCTCCTTCAATGCGCACAAAAGTCGCCCGGCTCTCCACCGGCATCGGAATATCCTTCTGCGAGGAGATGGTAACCACGTCGCCCGGCTTGAGTTCCAGGTTGTCATGGGAATCCGGATGATCGATGGCATTTCCCAGGTTGAAAGCCAGCAGGTCGGTCTTCAGGTCGCTTTCATTCAGCCGTTCGACGGCCGCATAATTCCAGTTGATCTCGTCGCTGTTCCGCGGCGCATTGACCATGCGCGGCAGATCGGTTGTCCCCGGTTCCGGCGCCTTCGCAAATGGGTCGCCGCCACGTTCCGGCGTCAGGTGGCTCTGCTGGTTCCAGTAGTCCCGGTTCAGCAGAAAATCCCGTGCCGGGATGAGATCGGAAATCCTCATGCCTTGGTGCCACCGATATCTTCCCGTCTGGGCCACATTGCCGCGCAGCGTAACCGCGTTCTCGAAGCGTGGCGAGACCGGGAACACGCGCAGAGTATCGCCGTCCCCGAGAGAATGCTTGAGCCCCGAGGCATCGAGCTGGAACTCATCGACGCGGCGAGCGGAGTGATGGTCGATGCGCTCCAGCAGAACCCGGTCCACCGATGCCAGGCTGGTAAGGCCGCCCGCATCCTCGAGCGTCGACTCCACCGTGCTCGCTTGCCCGATCTCGTAGATTCCCGGTTCGTTCACGCTTCCCATCACGGCGACTCGTGGGCCCGTGGGCTGAAAGTAGATCACATCGCCCGGCAAAAGCGAGGCGTCATGCGATTTGTCGCCCCGGCGGAGCAGGTCATAGAGGTCAATCTGAGTGAGCAAGCGATTGCCCCGCCTCAATTCGATGCGACGCATGCTGCCGGTCGCCGAAGGGCCCCCGCAGGCGAATACAGCGTCGACCAGGGTACTCAGCGAGCCCAGCGTATACACTCCCGGCTGGCGTGCGCTGCCCAGCACGAAGACTTGAATGCTGCGCAACTGTCCCATGGCGACGTTCAGCTCGAAATCCTTGAACAGACCGGCGATGGCTGCGCGCACAAACCCTTCCACTTGCTCAAAGCGCAGACCCGCCACGCGCAGGCTTCCAATCCTCGGCACAAATATCTGTCCGTTCCGGTCGATCGTGACCCGCGTATCCAGATCGATCTTCCCCCAGGTACGGATCTGCAACTGATCGCCCGGACCGAGCACGTAGTCGGAAGGGACTGGAGCGCCAGCCAAAGGGGCAAACGTGGTAGGGACCTGGTCAAAGAACTGCCTGCCGTAGACCGCCATCGGCCGGCCGGCCTCGTCTTCGGCAAATATCTCGAACTCGGACTTGGTCGTGATCGGCCCCACGACTCGAGTCGCAGCCAGAACAGCAGGGACTCCTTCTTCGGTTAGATCCTTGTCGGATAAAGTCCCGGTGGGCTCGTTTGCGTCGAAGGCGCCTGGAAGCTTGCCTGCCATCGCAGGTACACAGCCAGCCGGTTGCGCTGTTGATTCAGATCCGGGACCGGTGGGGCATGGAATACCGGGCGCGGGCGTCGCCGCTGTCGGCGCTTGAGCGCTGCTAACGGCGGCACACCCGATAAAGATGAAGCAGACGAGTAGTTTCGATGTCATTGCGATCTTTCGTGCCTGCTCTTGAGGCACTGTCTTCCAAATAGAAGGAATCAATTCACCAGCGCTCCGGTGTGCGCACCGCGCGGGAAAACAGTTGGCTGTTAAGTTTCGGGGCAAGCGCGTCTTGGACTGTTAGAACCTCATCCGGTCCTGGGGCAGCCAGGTCAGTTGAATCTTCGTGACCGTATTCGTCTGCAGGCCGGCGAGATAGGAAGGAGCCTTCCACCCCTCGGCTGCGAAGCTGCCGCTCAATTCAAACTCTCGGCCCACGCGCTTCACCGCTTGCACCTGGAATTCAGTCAGCGTTGTGCCGCCGGGAATGAAGTCCTTCGCCGCCTTCTGCCGGCGCACGCTTGCCTGGATCCACTCGTTGCCGCTCAAGTGCCAGGTAGCCCAGGCCTGCCCACCCTTATCCTCGCGCCCGATCCAGTCTCCGAAGATCTGCCCCTGATTTGTGTAGCCCTCTTTTTCGATGAACTCGTAATACATATATTGGCCGCCCTGGCTTGCCCCGGTAGGAGGATCGGTTGACGCGGCTTCAACCCGCAAATCGAGCCTGGGCAATCCGGGTACATGCGACAGAAACAGGCCCGGCCGGATGGATGCGTGGCGCGGTGCGGAAACAGGAGAGATGTCGTCGTGCGACGCCGAGTCACAATAGAGCGTAAGCCAGTTACGGACAAATGGAAGCCGATAGGAAAAGTCGAAACCGCCGAAGCGTGCGCCAGGGTCGTTCCGGCCAAACTTGACCGCGGGTACGCCGGCAGTCAGGCTTATGAAACTCTTCAGAAAGGTGTGCAGGGTGACGGGCGAATGGCCTTCACCGCCCCAAAGCGCGGTACGCTCAAATCCAAATTCGAGATTGTCAGTGGGTCGAAAGCTGATCTTCTCGACATGTACCCAGGGATCTCCTGGATTTGTGACGTTCGGCTGATTGGTCGCCGGATACGCCTGGTTGGGAATCAGCGTGTGACCGCGCAGCGCCCCCACCAGGAACTCGTAACGAAACGGCCCCGTGATCCTCGAGAGCAACGGCACATAGAGCGGCTCAATGCGGTTGATATGAAACGCGTATATGTTCTCCGCATTGTTGGAATAGGCCATGCTGCCACCCTCAGCCGGCCCCAGCCACTCATCCTGCTTGCCAAACGAGAAGATGTGGTTCACGTACTGGGCCGAAACATATGCCTCCAGAAATCGGCCCTGAGTCGCGGTGGAGATCGGCCCCTGCGGGATCGTTGGCTGGCTGTAGAGGCTTCCGGTAGCAGGATTCACGACGGTTGTTGCGTCCACGTCCGACAGCACCTGCGCCAGCCCGGCCGAGTACCCGGCAGCCGAGGGCGCGCTCTCGAACTCGCCGCGCAGATACAGAACAAACCGCCCAGCGTGTGCATAGCCGCTGGCTCCCGATGCGCTGTTGAATCCTCCCTCGTATGGGCGGCCATAGTCATTCACCAGGGTTGACCCGAGATGATAGCTGTCACGAAGCGGCGTACCGCTGATGCCGCGCGCCTGGGTGTAGCTGGATTCCAGTTGCACGCCCGGTGCGCAACCATTGCCGGCCTCGCGTTTCAGCTCTGCTTTCACTGCCACATACAAACTCTCGGCTTCGTCCCGCGCCGAGCTATCCGGCGTGTCTGCGATTGCGGGACCGGTATCCGACAGCATGTGATCCAGGCTGCCTTGTGTCCAGGGTCGCAGCCCCAGGTAGACATGATCCAGATAGCCAAGCGAGTACAAGCGCAGCACTGCGGGATAGATCCAGCTATCCACCGGAATGTAGGGAGAACCCATCTCCCCCAGCTCGCAATGATCGTTGACTTCAGAAACCGCAGCCTTATGCCCAACCTGCGCCGGCAGTAGAGAAAAGGCGCCCGAGGCGAAAACCCATCCAGCCCCCGCAACTGCCTCTGCAACCAGGATTTGAAATTTCATTCTGAATGAATGCTCGCCGACTCGTTGTTCTCAGTTCTTGTGAGAGTTTTTGCACGCAACTGGCGAATGTGCGATCGAAAGTAGGACGGTCTGAAGTCATCGTCCCGAGATCATCGTCCCGAAATCATCTTCCCCGGATGCAAATGAACTCGGGGGCCTTCTGCCCGTTGAGTTCCCGTCCGCGGCAACAACTCACCCGCCTGGTTCTGTTCATCCCGGCTTCGTTCATCCCGGCTTCGTTCATCCCGGCTTCGTTCATCGACGCGCAGCATCACGCCGGCAGAACGGGTTAGCTTGCAGCGCTCCGTTGCCTCTCTAACGTCGGCCACGGAGTCGGTACGGTCTTCGGCGTCAGAAGCTCCAGCCAGAACCGCGCATGCGCGCGGCTCGCCTCCAGGCTGTTTGAATACGCCGGATTGTTCCCCTCGATCAGCTTTGATATCCCCGGATGCATCAGTGCCGTTGTCATCAGCGCCGAGGTCAGCATCGTCGGGTCCATCTCGCGGATTCGCCCGCTCTTCATGTTCATCCTGAAGTAGTGGTTGATCGCCGATAGATCCGGCGCAAGGTTCTCCTGGCAGAACGCCTCAGCCTTCCACTCCAGCTCCACATACGCCACTGAGATCAGCCGCAGCAACTCCGGCCGGTAGCTCACCAGGTCGGCCAGCATCTCCAATATCTTGGGCAGCACCACCTCGGGAGCCTGGTCCTGCGCGATCCCTTCCACAAGGTCCCGGCGCATCTTCAAGGCGGAGGAGTGGCACCGCAGAGCCGACCAGAACAGGTCTTCCTTGCGATCGAAATGACGGAAGAGCGTGTTCTCGCTCACCCCGGCCAGACGCGCGATATCCCGCGTGCTGGTGCCGTGGTATCCCTGGCGGGCAAATAACTGCGCCGCCGACTGGATAATCTTTTCGGACGTGGCAGTGTTCTTGGTGGAAACTTGCATCACAGCACTCCCTGCAGTCGGTGGAGAGCCCCGCGGCCATGCCGCGTTCGGTCAAGTTGGTTGGGTCGGAGTCTTCGTCGAGCATTCCCAAGACCAAGCCTCAAGAAGCCATGCGAAGACGTTGCGGAATGAATTGTGAGAAGGGAATCGATTCAGGAGAGTGAGTACAGGCTGCCGTCCTCTTTCAACCGAGCCATTTGCGCTCGCCCCAAAAGGGGCGCAAGGCTTCGCCACGCCGAGTGAGCAAAACACCTCTCATTCGGGCAACCTGGTGCTGATTCTTCAGGAGTTGAGCAATATCGGCTGAATCTGCCGCTAGTCGCTTCTTCCAGCCGCTCCAGCCAACGTCTGCAGGCCGCGGCGCTCCCAGCCGAGTTTCTCGCCAGGCCAAAGAGGGAGAAAAACGGATCTTGAAAACAACAGTAATCGCATGCTGAGAAAAAAGGGAGCGACAATGTGCGTCAAATCCGGACAATGAATGTCGCACGGAGGCAACCGCCCACCCACTCCCCTACCCGGCCGCCCCTTCCAACACCCGCTCCATCGCCTCCGCCTGTTCCTCCAGTTGCTCCACCAGCCGGAACTGCGCCCGCGCCCGGTCCAGATTCTGCCCCGCCCGATGCACCTTGAAGTACCTGTCGCCCTCCAAATAATCCGTCAGAAACCGAATCCCCTGCTCCAGCGTAATCACCCTCCCCGCCTCACTCAGACTTCGCCTCTCCGCATCCGTCAAAAAGCCAGCGGCCACACTCAGATACCCTCCCGCCACCGCCTCAAACATCCCCATCTCCATCCTTACCTTGGATAGGTCGCGCTCATCCTCGGCCGCCGGGCACGTCATCGTCCGCACCATGTCGCCAAAGTCAAATGCTGCCAGCCCCGGCATCACCGTCTCCAGGTCAATCACGCAAATGCCTTTGCCCGTCCGCTCATCCAGCAGCACGTTGCTGATCTTCGTATCGTTGTGCGTCACCCGCTCCGGCAGCCCTGCTCCCACCAGCAGTCGCGTCACCCCCTCCCGCTCCAGCGCAAATGCAATCTCCCGCGCCGCCTCCTCATTCCGCCCCATCCCATCGGCCTCGATCGCCAGCTTCAGCGCCTCCAGCCGCTTCGGCGTCGAGTGAAAGTCGGGCAGCGTCTCGTGCAGTCGCGGCAGCGGCAGGTCCGCCAGCATCCGCTGAAACTCCCCAAACGCTCGCGCCGCCTCATACGCTTGGGGCCCGCTCTCCACCACGTCGAAGCTCCGTGCTCCCTCGATAAATCGGTACATCCGCCAGACGTCACCGTCCGCGTCCATCAGCCACGCCTGTCCATCGCGCGTCCTCGCCAGCGTCAGCACGCGCCTGCTTCCGTCCGCCCGCCCCGCCTTCCCGGCTAGGTGACTAGTCACCCGCTCAATGTTTTCCATCAGTGCTGCCGGATCATCAAAGATTCGTGTATTCACCCGCTGCAGCAGAAATCTCTCCCTCCGCCCGCCCCGATCAAACACCGCGCAATACGAGTCGTTAATGTGGCCGCTTCCATAGGGCGCAACGCTCTCCAGCATCCCCACCACAGCAAACCCCTGCGCCGCCCGCCCCGCGTCCTCTGTAGTCTTCATGCCCCCAGCCTCGCCCACAGCCTCGCCGGATACGCCCCGCTCGCAACCAGCTTCCCGATCTCCTCCACCACCAGGTCCCGATCCTCGCGGTACGTCACGCCAAACCAGTGAGAACTCGTTTTCAACACCCTCACCCGCGCCCCGCCCAGCCCTGTCGTCATCCCCCCTCGAATCAGCTCATTCACCGTGTTCGGCAGGTAGCACTCACTTTTCAAATCCCCGCCCTGCCTCTCCATGAAGCGCTCAAAAACCTCGCGCAACTGCCCAAACACCGCCGGCGTGAATCCCCACATATTCATCGAGACAGTCTCATCCCCGGTCAGCTCCGTCACATCGCCCGCCGGGCTCGTACTTTTCGCCCCCGACCCGCTTCGCTCAATGTTAAACGTCTCAACAACGCTCTCCAGCAGCCCGTCCGCGCTCACCCGGCATAGCCCCCGCGCCACCACCCCCGAATCCGACAGCGTTCCCCCCAGCCGAAACCCCACCATCCCGTACTCGCCAGGCCCGCCGTCCAGATGCCGCCCCAGCACCCCATAGCTCTCCGCCCCATAAAAGTCGTCCGCATTAATTACTGCAAACGGAGTCGACACCACCCCCTCCGCCGCCAGAACCGCATGCGTCGTCCCCCACGGCTTCGTCCGCCCCTCCGGCACCGTAAATCCCGTGGGCAAATCCGTCAGCTCCTGAAAGGCGTACGCCACCTCAATCCGCCCCTCGAACCGCTCCTCCGCCATCTCCCGGAATGCCCCCTCAAACTCCCTGCGAATCACGAACACGACCTCGCCAAACCCCGCCCGCACTGCGTCGAAGACCGAATACTCCAGGATCGTCTGCCCGCCCGGGCCCACCGGATCCATCTGCTTCAGCCCGCCATACCGGCTGCCCATCCCCGCCGCCAGCACCACAAGTGTCTTCGCGCTCATCGCTCCCATTCAATCACGTCCCGGCACCTTCCCCGACCATCGGCATCGGTGCCATTTCCGGACAGCCCACAAACCAACCACAATGTCCGCCCGTCCCCATCATTCTCCACCCACCGAAGTGTCATCCTGAACGTAGTGAAGGATCTGCGGTTGCCTTTGAGAGTTTCAAATTGCCGTCACTTCCGGATCGCCGACCAATCAACCACAATGCCCGCCCGTCCCCATCATCCTCCACCCACCAGAGTGTCATCCTGAACGCAGTGAAGGATCTGCGGTTGCCTTTGAGAGTCTCAATTTGCCGTCACTTCCGGATCGCCGACAACTCGTCCAGAATCAAGTAAACCTACGGCGAACGGAGCTTGAATCCGGCCCATGAAGAGTCTCTCCTCCCGCTTAGTTAAAGCTTGTCCTACGACGGCCGCCAGAGGGACAATGGATGCGCTTCCCCGGATTGGAAACGGTCAGAACGATGCATGAGCATCTGCATCATCCATGGCGACGCGCAATCTCCTCGGCTTTATTCGTCGCTGCTGCAATTGCGGTCGGAGCGCAAGAGCAAGGCAAGCCGCCTGAGGCGCTAACCATAACGTCGTACGACGTCGTCTCGATCAGACCGCACAGCCCCAACCAAATGGGGACGAGTTCTGGATTTGGATGGAGAACAGGGCCTGAGGGCTTTTCAGGCTTTCAGATCAGAACCCAAATGCTGATCATGCTTGCTTATGGCCTGCATACACCCGAGCAGATCGTGAACCTTCCGGCTTGGGCATCGAGCGACGGCCTCGATATCAAAGCCAAAATCGACGAGGAGACTGCAGCCCGATGGCGGAAGCTATCAGACGCGGAAGTCGACCGCAGACAGCTACCGATGATGCAATCCCTTCTCGCCGACCGATTCCAGCTTAAGGTCCATCGCGAAATACGCCAGTTGCCCATCTTGAGGCTCGTGGTCGCTAAAGGTGGCCCGAAACTCAAGGTCGCTCTTCCTGACGCCAGGTCCGAGTCGGAAATGAGCAATGGTTACATCAGTGGTCAAGCGACTTCAATGCAGACATTCGTCTTCAATTTGTCGCACGAAATGGGCCGACAGGTCATTGACGAAACCGGCCTCACCGACAACTATGACTTCGAACTCAGATGGACCCCTGACGATCAGCAGGAAGCGCCCGATGCGGGACCGACGGCTTTCACTGCCCTGGAAGAACAACTCGGATTGAAACTCATCTCGGCCAAGGGGCCCGTCGAGGTGATTGTTATCGATCGCATCGAGCGGCCGTCGGAGAATTAGCCGGTCAATTTCCCCCTGTTGTGTTGGCTCGCCCCAGGAAGGAACTCAATAGGACCGCTTGAACTCTTCGGCGAAGAATCTCCCAGCAATCAATATTCGTGATTCTCTGTTCGGTCGAATCGTTGCACCACTGTCGTGTTGCTGACGGATGACAACCTCTCCGCACAGAACTCAAATCTGCGTAATTACCGAATGGCCGACGCCACGACCGACCCTCGACCCTACACCTTGTCCCTCGATGTCAGCAGTCCAATGTGATCCGCCCCCGCGCCCCTCACGATATTCATCACCCCCGCAATCGTCGAGAATTCAAGCCCGTCATCCCCCCTCACAAAGATCGCCTTGTCCGCGCGAATCGCAAGAATCGAGCTTAGGCGGCTTCCCAACTCGCTGACAGCCACGTTCTCCTGATTGATCTTGTAGCTTACTGACCCATTGCCTGCCCGAATCACCTGAACCACGATCGCTGATTCGGGACTCGAACTCGGGTTGACGGCGCGCCGGGGCAGCGCGGCATCCAGGCCGCGAGGCACCACCGGAACGATGACCATAAAGATAATCAACAGCACCAATAGAACGTCAATCAGCGGAGTCACGTTGATATCGCCCCGCATTTCCCCTGAAGAGTGACCCATATCCATCGCCATAGCACAACCTCCTCCTCGCCTTCTGCGGCTTATTCTTCTTAGACACCACAGTATGATCGACAGTTCCCGCAACGCCAGATTTTTCCCCTTGACAGCTTAGGAGAGAGAGCCTACCCTCCTAATCAGCTTAGGGGGAACGTGACCGACCGCATGAACGACCAAGCCCAACTCCTTCCCGGCACTCTCGACCTGCTCATCCTGCGCGCCGTCTCGCTCGGTCCGCTTCACGGATACGGCATCCTCCTGCGCATCGGCCAAATCTCCGGCAACGCATTGCTCATCGAACAAGGCGCGCTCTACCCCGGACTCTTTCGCCTCGTCCGCCAGGGGCTGCTGAAAGCAGACTGGGGCACCTCCGAGAACAATCGCCGCGCCAAGTTCTACGCGCTCACCGCCGCCGGCCGCAAGCGCCTGCGCGAGGAAACCCTGAGCTGGAACCGCCTCGCAGGCGCCATCGCCGCCGCGCTCTCGCAGCAACCGGAGGAAGTATGAACACTTCCGTAATCATCCATCCCATGCTGGTATCCTCCCCGCGCCCCCGTGGCCGGCTAACAGGCGTCGTTTACCTGCTCTTTTTTCTCACGGCCGTTCTCTCCCAGCTCCTTACCAGCCGCAATCTCGTTCTTGCCGGCATTGCAACAAACCTCGTCTCCATCGGCTTCTATCTCGCATTGGGACTGCTCTTCTACCGCATGTTCAAGCCGGTCAACAGATCGCTTTCTCTCATCGCGGCGCTGTTCAACTTCGCCGGATGCATCGTGATGGCTCTGGGCCTCTTCTATCCCACCCTCCTGCCCATCAGCCCTCTGTGGTTCTTTGGACCATACTGCCTTCTCATCGGCTGCCTCGTCCTCCGATCGACATTCCTGCCCCGCATTCTGGGCGTGTTCATGGTATTGGCCGGCATAGGGTGGCTGGCGTTTCTCATCCCCGCCGTCGCTCTGCTTCTATCAATCCCGATCGAGGGCCTCGGCATCTTTGCTGAAGCTGCACTCATGCTTTGGCTCATTGTGATGGGCGTAAACGCTCGACGTTGGAATCAGCAGTTCATATCAGCGAAGGGGTGAACAATGAGACTTTTGGCGTATCTTCGCTTTCGCATCGCCGCACTCTTCCAGCGCTCTTCACTCCGCGCCGACCTCGACGAAGAACTGCTCAGCCACGTCCAACACCGCGCCGACGATCTCGAACGCTCCGGCCTGCCCCGCCCCGAAGCCGAACGCCGCGCTCGCATCGAGTTCGGTGGACGCGAAAAATACAAAGAAGAGATCCACCATACGATGGGTGGCAACTTTTTCGGTACGCTCTGGCAGGATGTCCGAATAAGTCTCCGCGTCCTCCGCAAGTCCCCAGGCTTTACCATCGCCGCGGTCCTCACTCTCGCCCTCGCCATCGGCGCCAACGCAGTGGTCTTCGGTCTGCTCGACGCCCTCATCCTCCGCCCCCTCAACGTGCCCAATCCCCAAACCCTCTATACCGTCGAGCACGGACCCGACAAAAGCCAGAGCGAGTCCTATCTCGACTATCTCGACCTGCGCGATCGCAACCGCACCTTCGAGTCGATGATTCTCTACAACATCATTGAAGTTGGATTCGATACGGGCGGGAGTCCCTCCCGGTCGATGGGCTACGAGGTGAGCGGAAACTACTTCGACGCATTGCGAATCCAACCTTACCTCGGCCGCTTCTTCCATGGCGCCGACGAGCACGGGCCCAACAGCGCACCGTACATCGTTCTCAGCTACCCCAATTGGCATAGCCGCTTCCACGATGACCGCAACGTCGTAGGCCGTGTCATCCAGGTCGACAAGCATCCGTTCACCGTCATCGGAGTCGCGCCGCCCTCGTTCAACGGAACATTGCTCTTCTTCTTCCCCGACTTTTGGGCTCCCGTCGTCAATCATGAGCAATTCGGCGGCGGAAACGTCCTCAATATCCGCAACGAGCAGGAATTCATCATGGCTTTCGGCCATTTGAAGCCAGGTGTCACGCCCGCACAGGCCATTGCCGATCTCAACACCGTCGGCGCATGGCTTGAAAAAACCTATCCCAAAACCGACGCGCACATGACATTCGCCCTGGCGCGCCCAAGCCTCGCCGGCGATCTGCTCGGGCCGCCCGTGAAAGGATTCGTGGCCGCGCTCACACTCCTTTCCGCGCTGATTCTGCTCGCCGCCTGTGCCAACCTCGGAAGTCTCTTTGCTGCCCGCGCCGCCGACCGCTCCCGCGAAATTGCACTCCGTCTAGCCCTCGGCTCCAGCCGCCGGCGTATTCTGCGAGCCGTCTTTACCGAAGCCTTGCTCGTTTCCGTCGCCGGCGGCACGCTTGGCCTCCTTGGCAGCATCGCCTTGCTCCGCGCACTCAGCGTCTGGCATCCCAGTCCCCGCTATCCCATCGTCGTCCCTGTTGCTCCCGACGCATCCGTCTACTGGGCCGCATTGCTGCTTGCCCTGGCCAGCGGCTTCCTCTTCGGCGTGGTCCCAGTGCGCCAGATCCTGCGCACCAACGCCTATGAGGTGGTAAAGGCCGGATCAGCTGGCGTCGTAGCCGGCAGCTCCGGCCGCCGCATCACCCTCCGCGACGTGCTGCTGGTCCTGCAAATTGCCATCTGCGCCGTCCTCGTCACATCTTCACTCGTTGCAGTGCGCGGTCTTCTGCAGTCGATGCACAGCAACTTGGGCTTCGATCCCCAAAACGCAATGGTCCTCGCTTCCGATCTCAGCATGGGGGGATACGCCGGCGAAAACGTGCCTGCCATGCAGCGACGGATGATCAATGCCCTACAGGCCATACCCGGCGTAACCTCCGTCGGTTTGATCGATGAACTTCCACTCGACGGAGGCGCGCCAAACGAGGATGTCTTTACCGACGAAACAACCGAACTGGTCCCTTCAAAGGCTGCGGCTCACACCATGAACTATAAGATCTCTCCCGATTACTTCCACGCGGCAGGAACCACCCTGTTGCGGGGCAGAGATCTCACCTGGCATGACGACAAAAACTCACCCGCCGTGGCTGTCGTCAACGAAGAGTTTGCGCGCAAAATGTTTGGCTCCGTCGACAACGCCATCGGCAGGTTCTTCAAGCCGGAGATCGGAACTCGCCTGCAGGTCGTCGGTGTCGTCGAAAACGGAAAGTACTGGCAAATGACCGAAGATCAGAAACCGGCGATATTTACCTCCTGCCTCCAATCGCCCATGAACGCCACATCCATGGTTGTGCGCTCCGATCGCGATCCCCAACAACTAGCCGTCGACATTCGCACCGTCCTCCGCCAACAGGATCGAGGCTTGCCGTTCGAACTCCTCACCTGGCCCGACCAGCTGGGATGGGCTCTGGTTCCATCCCGCGTGGCGACTGTCGCGTTGGGGGTGCTCGGCATCATGGGCTCCATTCTGGCCATCACCGGAATCTTTGGCCTCGCCGCGTGTTCTGTCAGCAGACGCCTGCGCGAAATCGGCATTCGCATGGCCCTCGGTGCGCAGCGTCGAGAAGTCCTGCGCGCGGCCCTGGGGCGCGCTATCAAACTGCTGGTCGTTGGTTCGGTGGCAGGATTGCTCCTTGGAGTTCTAGCCGGCCGCCTGCTCGCATTTCTCGTGTATCAGGCCAATCCCCGCGATCCGCTGGTCTTGACCGGCGTTGTCATTGCGATGGCGTTACTCGGCCTGGTTGCCACATGGATTCCGGCTCAACGAGCCCTCTCTGTGAATCCCCTCGTACTGTTGCGCGAGGAATGACTCGAGGTGAGCAGTTCCACCCCGCACCCGTACAGGTTTCAGTGGCCGCGGTTACTTTCAGTTACCAAAATTAGAGAAAGCTAATTCCCTAAGGGCCAACCCCCTCCCACCAATTAGTCAGTTGTAAAATATAGACCTCAATCGATTTAGTGCGAAAATAGTCCTGAGATCAATCATCACTCCGACTCTGCAGGGCTATCAAGGTCCCCTTCTCTTTAGCTTCAGGAGCCATGCGAGGCAACGAATGAAGGTCCTGGGAATCAGTGGACTTGAGAACTCCATGCCTTTCAAGCGGGCTAACTTCCCCGGCCTTGAAGAGCGCGAGTATCGCATCGCCCAAGGCATGGACTCGGCTGCAGCTCTCATCATCGATGGCCAGCTTATCGCTGCCGCCGAAGAGGAACGATTCACCGCAAAGAAGCACACCGGCGACTTTCCCATCCACGCCATCAACTTCTGCCTCGCTGAGGCCGGCATCTCCATCAACGACATTGATGAGATCGCCCACGGCTTTGACTACACGCCCCTCCGCAACCTCTACGCCGCCGACGAAGTCTCCGCCCGGCTCTATCGCGACGTCTTCTCCCGCGAAGCCCTTCTTTCCCAGGTTGCCCGCGATCTTCCCGGCTTTCCCGCAACCAAGGTCTTCTCCGTCGGCCACCACATGGCCCACGCCGCCAGCGCCGCTCTCACCTCCGGTTGGGATGAGTGCCTCGTCGTCGTAAACGACGCCATGGGCGAGGTCGAAAGCCTCAGCGTCTACGACTTCCACGACGGCGAAATCGAACGCATCCGCACCATCGGTGCCAACGACTCCATCGGAATCCTCTACTCGCTCGTCACGCTCCACCTTGGCTTCGACTTCAACTCCGACGAATACAAAATCATGGGCCTCGCCCCCTACGGCAACCCGGAGCGCTTCCGCTCCTTCTTCGACCAGGCCGTAGAGCTCCGCCCGGACGGCACCATCCGCATTCCCATCCTCAAGCTCAATAAGACCCGCGAAGAGCGCGAAAACTACATTGCCTCGCGCGCTTACCTCGACCAGCACCTGGTCCCGCGCCGTCACCCCAACGACCCCGTCACTTCCGTCCACGAAGATGTCGCCGCTGCACTACAGGCCTGCCTCGACGGGGTAATCCTTCATGTCTGCGGCCACTTCGGTCTTGAGACCGGCCTGCGCCGCATCGCCATGGCCGGCGGCGTCGCCCTCAACTGCACCGCCAACGGCAAGCTCACCCGCTCCGGCCTCTTCGACGAGGTTTACGTCCAGCCCGTCGCTGGCGACGATGGCGTAGCACTCGGCGCAGCAATCTACCGCTCCTCCATTGCCGGTCCGCTTCCAAATCTCCGCCTGCCCGCCCCGCTCTTTGGCCCGCACTACTCAGCCGATCAAATTCAATCAGCGCTCCACCGCTTCAACAGCAAAATCAAGTGGCGGCGCTTCGACTCTCTTGAAGAAACCTGCGCCTCCGCAGCTCAACTCATCGCCGATGGGCGCGTTATCGCCTGGGACCGAGGCCGCATGGAGTACGGCCCCCGCGCTCTAGGCAACCGCAGCATCCTTGCCGATCCAGGGCACCCCGAAATGCGCGATCGCATCAATGCCATGGTCAAGAAGCGCGAAGCCTTCCGCCCCTTCGCCCCGGCATGCAGCGTCGAAGAAGCTTCTCGATGGTTTTGCGTGCAACCGGGAGAGCAATTCCCCTATATGATCAGCGTTGTCGATGTCCGTCCTGAGGTCCAGGCCCAACTCCCCGCCATCACCCACGTCAATGGCTCGGCTCGGTTGCAAACCGTTTCGGCCCAGGACAATCCCGACTTCCACGAACTCCTTCTCGCGGTCGGAAAAACCACTGGCCGCCAGATGGTTCTCAACACCAGTTTCAACGTAAAGGGCCAGCCCATCGTCAACACTCCCGATGAGGCCATTCAGACGTTTCTTGGCACCGGCATTGAGTTTCTGTTCCTGGAGAACTTTCATGTTACCCGCGCAGTCGCCTAATCAGTTGCCCAATCAACTGCTTGCTTGGAACGACACAGCAGTCGATTACCCGCGCTCCAGCACCATCGCTGAGCTGTTCGCGCAGCAGGCAGCACGCACGCCCGGCCATATCGCGCTGATCGCTGGCGCGCGTCAGTTCACCTACCGCGAACTCGACCTCCGCTCCAATCGCCTCGCCCGTCATCTTCAGTCCCTCGGCGTTGGCTGTGACACTCTCGTCGGCGTGGCCATGACCCGCACCGAGTCTCTGGTCGTCGCGCTCCTCGCTATTCTCAAGGCCGGCGGTGCCTACGTTCCACTCGACCCCACTTATCCCAAGGAGCGCACTACCCTCGTAATCCACGACTCGCGCATGCAAACCGTCGTCACCACCGACGAGTCGCGCCCCCAGCTTCCCTTCGACCTCAGCGATCTCGCCGTCGTCAACGCTGAAGATCCCGCCATCTCCACGCTAAGCTCCGCGCCCGTTCCGTCTTCTGCCGCCAGCCATCACCTGGCCTATGTCATCTACACCTCAGGCTCCACGGGCAAGCCCAAGGGCGTGATGCTCGAGCACCGCAACGCAGTCAACTTCTTCACCGGCATGGATCTCGCCATAGGCCCCGAACCCGGTGTCGCCTCCGGCGTCTGGCTTGCCGTCACCAGCGTCTCCTTCGACATCTCCGTCCTCGAACTCCTCTGGACCCTCACCCGCGGCTTCACCATCGTTCTCGATCCAGGCCGCGGCCCCGGCTTCATCGCAGACCAGATCGCCCGCTACGGCGTCACTCACCTCCAGATGACCCCGTCGCTCGCCATGATGCTCACCCTCGATTCGCGTGCCTACACCGCGCTTGCCTCACTGCGCACCATGCTCCTCGGCGGAGAAGCTGTCCCCGCATCCCTCATCAACCTGCTCCGAAAGGTCTTCAAGGGCAACCTCTACAACATGTACGGCCCCACCGAGACCACAGTATGGTCAACCACTCACCTCATTCAGGAGGTTGGCGCCAGCGTCTCCATCGGCCGCCCCATCGCAAACACCCAGGTCTACCTGCTCGACGATACCCTCCATCAAGTTCCCGTGGGCGAAGTCGGCGAGCTCTTCATCGGCGGCGACAGCGTCGCGCGCGGCTACTGGAACCGCCCCGACCTCACCGCCGAGCGCTTCATCACCGTTCCTGCGCTCTCCCCTCTACGCCTCTATCGCACCGGCGATCTGGCCCGCTTTCTTCCCGGCGGCAACCTCGAGTACCTTGGCCGCGCTGACTATCAGATCAAGCTCCGCGGACATCGCATCGAGCCCGGCGAGATCGAAGCCTTCCTTGAAGAGTGCCGAGGCGTCCGCCAGGCAGTCGTCGTTCTCCGCGAAGATCGCGAGGGAGACAAGCGCCTCGTCGCCTATCTCGTCGCCTCAGCGGGAAGCCCCGAATCCCCGGCCGAACTCCGCGCCACGCTCGCCTCCAAGCTTCCCGACTACATGGTCCCTTCCGCCTTCGTCTTTCTTCCCGCCTTGCCCCTCACTAACAACGGAAAGATCGATCGCAAGGCCCTCCTCAAGCTCCCGCCGCCCAACCTCTCCGCACAGGCGCCAAGAAACGCAGACCAACCCGGCGCACCGGAAACCGGCTCCGAGATGGAGCAGATCATCGCCCGCGCCTGGTGCGACGCCCTCGGCGTTTCCAGCGTAGGCCTCTCCGACAACTTCTTCGACCTCGGCGCTCACTCCCTCACCGTTGCCGAAGTGCAGGCGCGGCTCCAGCAGGACCTCGCCCGCGAAATCGCCCTCGTCGACCTCTTCGAGTTCTCCACCGTCTCGGCGCTCGCCGCTCACCTTGCCGGTAACCAGACCCTCGGCGCAGTCACTCAGGCCTCAGCCCGCGCAAAACGCCGCCGGATGGCTCGCAGCATTTAACAGGATCAATATGAAGCCCTCTGCAATCGCGATTGTCGGAATGGCCGGGCGCTTCCCCGGTGCGCGGAACATCCGCGACTTCTGGCTCAACCTCCGCGATGGCGTCGAATCCATTCGTACCCTCTCCGATCAAGAGCTCCTCGCCGCCGGTGCAACGCCCGAGGAACTTGCCAGCCCTGACTACGTCAAGCGCGCCTCCGTCCTTGACGACGTCCCCATGTTCGACGCCGGCTTCTTTGGCTTCAGCCCTCGCGATGCCGCCATCATGGACCCCCAGCATCGACACTTCCTCGAGTGCGCATGGGAGGCCCTCGAAGATGCCGGCCATCCGCCCAGCAGCTTCAACGGTTCCATCGGTGTCTTTGCAGGCTCCGGCATGAACACCTACCTCATCCACAATCTCCTCGCCAACCGCAAGCTGCTTGAGACCGCCGGCCTCTTCCAGCTCAAGCAGACCGGCAACGACAAAGACGTCCTCTCCACGCGTGTCAGCTACCAGTTCGATCTCCGCGGTCCCAGCCTCAACATTCAAACTGCCTGCTCTACTTCGCTCGTCGCCGTCCATCTTGCCAGCCAGATGCTGCTCAACTTCGAGTGCGACATGGCCCTCGCCGGCGGCGTCACCATCGAGAATCCTCACGGCCAGGGCTATCTCTACCGCGACGGTGAAATCCTCTCTCGCGACGGTCGATGCCGCACCTTCGACGCCTCTTCCAGCGGTACCATCTTCGGCAGCGGACTCGGCGTCGTTGTCCTGCGCCGACTTCAAGATGCCATCGCTGACCACGACAATATCCACGCCGTCCTTCTCGGCTCCGCCGTCAACAACGATGGCGCGCGCAAGGTAGGCTTCCTCGCACCCAGCGTTGAGGGCCAGGCTTCCGTTATCACTGAGGCTCTCGAATTCGCGGGCGTCAGCGCCGACGACATCTCCTACGTCGAGACCCACGGCACGGGCACCGCCGTCGGCGATCCCATTGAGGTCCGCGCGCTCACCAGGGCATTCCGCAAATCCACAGCCCGCGCCAACTATTGCGCCATCGGTTCGCTCAAGACCAACGTCGGCCACCTCGACGCTTCTGCAGGTGTCGCCGCCCTCATCAAGACCGTGCTGGCCCTCAAGCACAGGCAGATTCCCGCCAGCCTCCACTTCGAAAACCCAAATCCTCTTCTTGAGCTCAAGAGCAGCCCCTTCTACGTCAACGCCAAGCTCACCGATTGGCCTCCAGGCGATCATTCTTCGCCCGGCCAGCCACGCCGCGCCGCAGTCACCGCCCTCGGCATCGGCGGCACCAACGCTCACGTCATCGTTGAAGAGGCCACCCCAACAGCGCTCACCCGCGAGTCGCGCCCCTGGCAGCTTCTTACCGTCTCCGCCAAAACTCCCGCCGCCGCCGATCGCGCACTCGCCAACCTCACCAGCCATCTCCAGGCCCATCCTGAGCTCAATCTCTCTGACGTGGCCTTCACCACCCAGATCGGTCGCCAGGCATTCGCCCATCGCCGCGCCCTTGTCGTTCAGAACTCCCCCGTTGAAAACGCTCCATCAACTCCCGCCGCTCTCGCCGACGCAAAAGCACATCAGTGCTCCGGCACAGCCTCTGACACGCCTCCGCGCGTTGTCTTCATGTTCTCCGGCCAGGGTTCGCAACACGTCAACATGGCCCGCAACCTCTATGTCCATGAGCCGGTCTTCCGCGACACCATCGACCTCTGTGCCAGCCATCTGCTTGGCCCACTTGAACTCGATTTGCGCCAGATTCTCTTTCCCGCGCCGCACGACGCCGAAACTGCCGCCGAAAAGCTCAATCAAACCTGGCTCACCCAGCCGGCTCTATTCGCCATCGAATACGCTCTGGCGCAGTGGTGGATCTCGCTCGGCATCAAGCCCGCAGCCATGGTCGGTCACAGCATTGGCGAACTCGTAGCCGCCTGCCTCGCTGGCGTCTTCTCGCTGGAAGACGCGCTCGCAATCACCGCTTTTCGTGGCCGCCTCATGTACAGCCTGCCCGCCGGGTCCATGCTGTCTGTCCCGCTCCCGCCCGGCGACATCTTCCTCAACGGCACTCTCGCGCTCGCCGCCATCAACAACCCCAGCATGTGCGTGGTCTCAGGCCCTACGCCCTCCATCGCCGCGCTGGAAAAGCGCCTCGCCAGTCAGTCCGTCGCCACGCGCCGCCTCGTCACCTCCCACGCCTTCCACTCCGCAATGATGGACCCCATCCTCGGTGAGTTTGAACAGCGCCTCCGCGCCATCACCCTCAATCCTCCGCAGATCCCCTATCTCTCCAACGTCACCGGCACATGGATTCTGCCCGAAGAAGCCACCGACCCCACCTACTGGGCCCGGCATCTGCGCGGAACCGTGCGCTTCTCCGACAATCTAAGCGAGCTGCTCTGCAACTCCGGCAACATCCTCGTCGAGGTCGGTCCAGGCAACGTCCTCGCCAGCCTCGCTCGCCAGCAGGGCGGCAGCGCCGCAAAGGCATACTCAACACTGCCCCATCCGCATGACGCCACTCCCTCGCTGCGATTCGCGCTCACCACCCTCGGCCACCTCTGGACCCAGGGCGTCGACGTCGATTGGTCAAGGCTCAACAACCCGGCCTGTGTGCAGCGCGTCTCCCTGCCCACCTATCCTTTCGAGCATCAGAAGTACTGGATCGAGCCAGACAAGGTCCGTCCCGACAAGACCAGTCCGGCAATCGCCGCGTCCGCCTCGGCCGCCGCCAAATCCGCTGAAGGGCTCGCCTTCTATCGCCGCACCTGGAAGCCCGTTCCTGCCGCGGCTGCCACCGCGCCGGCTTCCGGCGCTTGGCTCGTCTTCAATGACGCGCAGGGCCTCCCCCACCAGATCGCGGACCGCATCGCCGCCCAACTCAAATCCAGCAAACAAGACACAATCCTCGTCACTCCCGGCACGGCTTACAAAAAGAACAAGCGCGGTCGCTACACAATCCGACCCGCTGTCCGCGCTGACTACGACGCGCTCCTTGCTGACCTCATCGCTTCCGGCTCCGTCCCGTCCCGGATCATTCACCTCTGGTCCATCGTGCCCGAAAGCGAATCGCCTTCACTCAACGGCTCGCCTGACCGCTCTCTGGCTGAGTCTCTTGCCCGCTGCTTCCACGGCCCCCTCGCGCTCGCCCAGTCCCTCGCCGCGCAGGATCTCTCCAACATCGAAATCGCGTTTGTCTCCAACCGTCTTCAGCAAGTACCCCATGAGACCAGTGTTGAAGAGCCGGTTCTGGATCCCGCCCGCGCCGTCGTCCTTGGCCCCGCCCGCGTCATTCCCAAAGAGATCCCCGGAATCCGCTGCCGTTCCATCGACCTCGACCATGTCAACGCCGCTTCCGCGACCCTCCTCATCGCCGAGCTAAGCGCTCCCTCCGACCACACCACCATTGCCTTCCGCCACGGCCAACGCTACGTCGAGACCCTCGACGATCTCGATCTCGACGCCCTTCCCAATTCATTGCCTGAGCACAAGCGCCTCACGCCCCGAGGCGTCTACCTCATCACCGGCGGTCTCGGCGGCCTTGGTCTCGTTCTCGCCGAGCATCTCGCTCGCGAACTCAATGCCCGCCTCATCCTCGTCAGCCGTTCCGCCCTTCCGCCCGAATCCCAGTGGGAAGCCGCGGTCAACGACGCTGCGCTCAATGAATCCACCCGCGAGCGCATCCGCCATCTTATTCTTATCCGCTCCGTCTCCGGCGGCCTCATCGTCCACCAGGCTGACGTCACCAGCGCCCACCAGATGCGCTCCGCCGTTGCCGCCGCCCGCACCCACTTCGGCAAGCTCGACGGAGTCTTCCACGTCGCTGGCGTTCTCGACGACGGCCCCCTCCTGATCAAAACCCCCGAGAGCGCCGCCCGCGTCCTCGCCCCCAAGGTGCAGGGAACCCTCGCCCTTGAAGAAGCGCTTCGCGGCGAATCCCTCCGCTGCTTCGTCCTCTATTCGTCCATCAGCTCCATCCTCGCCCCGGCTGGCCAAATCGACTACGTCGCTGCCAACGCATTCCTCGACGCCTTTGCCCAAAGTCGCAAGGGCCCCATCACCGTCGTCAACTGGGGACTCTGGAACGATCTCGGCATGGCCACGCACCCGCGCTCCACCCATCCCTGGCTCGAGCAACTCCTGCTCAATACGCCCAACGAGGTCGTATTCGCCGGCGAGTTCTCTGAGGCCGTTCGCTGGCAGCTCTCCGAGCACAAACTCAAGGGCGGCAAAGCCCTCATTGCCGGAACCAGCCATATTGAGATGGTCTCCAGCGCATTCATGCGCGCCACGGGCGCCTCTGCCTTCGAAATCCGCGACGCCCACTTCCTCTCGCCCGCCATGTTCGCCGCCAACGAGTCCCGTCAGGTTCGCGTCCAGCTTCACCGCGAAACCGATCCTGGTCACCCCGAGGGCTCCTGGCGCTTCTCTGTTTTCTCCGGCGCCGTCTCCGCCCCCGCCGAGACCTGGGTCGAGCACGCTTGCGGCACCATCGCCCCTTCACCAGCCGCTGCGCCGCCCAATCTCGACCTCGCCGCAATCTCCGCGCGCTGCAATCTTCGCGAGCACGTCTTCGATGAAAACAATGGCCGCCGCCAGCAAAACGAGTTCGACTTTGGACCTCGCTGGCGCACACTCCGCCGTCTGCGCATCGGCGATGGCGAAGCGCTCGGCGAAATCGATCTCGGCATCCAATTCGCCTCCGACCTCAATGGCCTTCAATTCCACCCCGGCCTGCTCGACATGGCTACCGGCGCTGCCCTCTACCTCGCCGAGGGCTACGACACCTCCACCGCACTCTACCTGCCCATCACATACAAGACCATCCGCTCTTATCGCCCCCTGCCCGCCCGCCTTTTCAGCTTCGTCCGCCCCAAAAGCGAGTCGCCCATCCGCGGCGAAGTCATCACCTTCGACCTCGTACTCCTCGATCCCGAAAACCGCGTGCTCGCCGAAATCGATGGCTTTTCCATGCGGCGCATCCCCGAAAATCTTGCCCGCTCTCTCTACCAGGGCGCCGCCGCCTCTGACACGCCCGCCGGCGGTGGCGAACATCTCATTGAAATTCCCGATCGCCCGGCCATCGCGCCCGCTGAAGGTGTCCGCGCCCTCACCCGCATCCTTCAGGTGCGCTCGCCTCTCGCCGTAGTTGCCCTCCCGCAACCCCTCCACTTGATCTCCGAGTACGCCACGACAGCCTCCACTCGGCCTGGCCCCGCTGCGGCGTCCGCCCATCCCACTGAAGCCGGCGACAGCATTGAAGCCACGCTCATCACCTGGTGGCAAGATCTTCTCGGCGTCGAACAGGTCGGCCTCGACGACGACTTCTTCGACCTCGGCGGCCACTCGCTCATCGGTGTACGCCTCTTTGCCCGAATCCGCAAAGCCTGGCAGGTCGATCTTGAACTCGCTGTTCTGTTTGAGGCCCGCACCATCCGCCACCTCGCTGAAGTCATAACCAGGCTGCGCCAGCCTGCCGTAGCCGATACGCGCGTCTGGTCCGCTCTCGTCCCCATTCAACCCAACGGCTCGCGCATCCCCCTCTTCTGCGTCCACGCCATCGGCGGAGACATTCTCTTCTACGAGCAACTCGCCAAAGCCCTCGGCCCAGATCAGCCCTTCTACGCCTTCAAGTCCCCCCTCATCACCCGACCCGAGATCGGCGAAACCTCCCTCGAAGAGCTAGCCTCCATCTATGTTGCCGAAATGCGCGCCTTCTATCCCCAGGGCCCCTACCTCATCGGCGGCGCTTCATTCGGCGGCAACGTCGCCTTCGAAATGGCGAAGCAGCTTCACGCCCAGGGCGTCGAGCCGGCACTCGTTGTCATGTTTGACACCTTTGTCCCCGGCCACGAAACCGTCGTCGAACCCAAAGTCCGGGCATCCAACTTCCTCAAAAGTCTCCGCAAGGGCGGCCTGCCCTATCTCGGCAAAAAGATCGCCGTCAAAGCAACGTACTGGGAAGACCACCTTCGTGTGAGCGGCCGTTACATCGCCTGCCGCGCTCTCAAACTCGCGGGAAGGCCCCTCCCGCTCGATCTCCGCTACTTCCTCATGGACGAGGCCCACCGACGCGCACTTGCCAAGTATGTCTGGCAGCCCTACGCCGGAAAAATCACCCTCATGCGTGCCTCTAATCGAGGCCCCGAGGTCCTGGGCAAACGCGAAGATCCAACCCTCGGCTGGGGCCGCCTTGCCGCCGGTGGACTAGAGATCCACGACGTCCCCACTGAGCATATCTACATGCTCTTCGAGCCATACGTCCAGCACTTCGCCCGAATGCTGCAGTCGCTCTTGCCGCAGCAAGGTCAGCGGGGTAGTACTCCTTCGGGCGCCGCCGCCGATGATCTCAGAGCTCACTCCCTGACCCGCTAACTCGCTAACCCGCTAACCTGCTGACTTGCTGACTCGCTGCTTCACCGGCCACCACCTCACCGTCCCCACCTCCACCCGTTTCGGCTCACCCAGCGGAGGCCGCGCCTCCCACACCTCCAGCTCCGGCGCGCTCCCGCACTCCACCATCAGCGCAATTCGATGCCCCGCGTGATCGAGCGTGCAAAACCGCCACCGCTCCGCCGCATCCTCCGCCTCCGCATCCATCTCCAGCCTGATCCCGCCCCCACCCTCAAACACAAACGAAAACAGCTTCGTCGGCAGCGCCATCCCCAGCCCGCGCGCCTTCATGTAAGCCTCTTTCAGCGTCCAAAGCGTCAGCCCGCGCTCCCGCCGCTCTTCCCCGCGCAACGGCTCAAGCTGCTCCAACTCCCGCGCCGAAAAGAACCTCTCCGCCACTTCCTCAATCGTCTTCGCGCGCGTGTAAGGCTCCACATCCACGCCAATCTCCAGCCCATGCGCCACCGCGCAAACCACCAGCCCCATCGAATTCGACAAATTGAACTTCAGCCCCGAAGCCTGCTCGCACAACGCCTGCCCACCCGAAGCCCGCACAATCGCAGGCTTCCCATGCTCCCCCGCCTCAAACCGCCAGTCCCCCGGCGCAACCTCCGCATAGGCCGACAGCGCCGCCCGCCCCACCGCTCGCGTCGCCAGATACTCCCGCCTGTGCCGGTCAAACTTGAACCGCTCCAGCCGCGCCCGCTCGTCCTCGCTCAGCAGTCGCGCGCACTTGAGCGCCGTCGCCTCGTCCTTCAGGTCGTCGGGATACGCCACCCACAAATGAATCCGGTCCCTGCTCATGTCGCTCTTGTTTTCCCTTCCAGCCTACCCCACCCATCCGCTCCTCAGAGGGTAGCGCCGGTCTCCAGACCGCGCCGTTTCCTCTTAGGTATAAGAGGGTAGCGCCGGTCTCCAGACCGGCTGTAGCGAGGGCCTCCGGCCCGCGCCGTCTCTTCTTCGCTATAATCGCCCCATGGCGGCGACTCTTCCCACTGGCCCTTCCCCGGCCGATTCCGCAGATTTTCCCGCGTCCAAATTGCAAGCCTTGGAAGCGCGCCTGCTCGAGCTCGACAGCCTCATGGTCGCCTACTCCGGCGGCGTCGACTCCGCCTACCTCGCGGCCACCGCCCATCGCATCCTCGGCTCCCGCATGATCGCAGTCATCGCCGACTCACCCTCGCTCGCCCGCCGCGACTTCGACTCAGCCTGCGCCTTCGCCCGCGCCCAGGGCATGCCACTCCACATCATCGCCACTGATGAGCTCGACCGCCCCGAGTACGCCCGCAACGACTTCAACCGCTGCTTCCACTGCAAAGACGAGCTCTTCGACGTCATGGGTTCGCTCGGCCCTCAGCTCGGCTTCACCTCCATCGCCTACGGCATGAACGCCGACGACACCCGTGACTTCCGCCCCGGCCAGCGCGCCGCCCAGGAGCACGCCGTTCTCGCGCCCCTTGCCGAAGTAGGCCTCACCAAATTCGAGATTCGCACCCTCGCTCGCGCCGCCGGCTACTCCCTTTGGGACCGCCCCGCCGCGCCCTGTCTCTCCTCCCGCGTCGAATACGGCCGCGCCGTCACCCGCGAAGTCCTCGAACAAATCGAGAAGTCCGAAGACAGTCTCCGCACCCTCGGTTTCCGCGAGTTCCGCGTCCGCCACCACGGCGACCTCGCCCGCGTCGAAATCGCCCGCGCTGAGTTGCCCCGCGCCCTCGCAATCGAGACCTTCGACGCCATCTCCGCCGCCCTCCGCCAGGCCGGCTACCAGCACGTCACCATCGACACCGCAGGCTTCCGCTCCGGCTCCCTCAACTCCGTAATCCCCGCCGAAGTCCTACTCCGCCGCGGCGCATAGTCGGTTGCGGAAAGACTCCGAAGAGCCGAGGCTTTGAAAGGGCACGACTTTAGTCGTGCCGATAGCGCCAGTAGAACGCGCGGGCTTTAGCCCCTGAGGGATGGTTTTCCTTTCCGCGACAAAGCCTTCCACAATTTAGAATCACAAAGCAATGCGAATCGCATACCTCGACTGCTTCTCCGGCATCAGTGGCGACATGTTCCTCGGCGCGCTCGTCGACGCTGGCGTCCCCTTCACCCTCCTTGAACAAACCACCGCCGCTCTCAACATCGGCGCGAGCCTCGAGTCCCGCAAAGTCGTCCGCGGCGGCATCACCGGCACCAAAGTCGACGTCCTCACCCCCGAACTCGCCCCAACCCCCAACCCCCAAACCCCAAACCCCAAGGCACACCCCCCCCACCGCCACCTCTCCTCCATCCTCAAGATCATCGCCGCCGCCCCGCTCTCCGACTCCGTAAAAGCCCGCTCCAGCCGCGCCTTCCAGCTTCTCGGCGAGGCCGAAGCCGTCATCCATTCCATCCCCATCGAAAAGGTCCACTTCCACGAGGTCGGCGCAATCGACACCATCGTCGACATCGTCTGCGCCGTCGCCGGAGCCGAATCCCTCCGCATCGATCGCTGGCTCTCCACGCCCCTCAACGTCGGCAGCGGCACCGTCGTCTGCCAGCACGGCACGCTGCCTGTCCCAGCTCCCGCCACGCTCGCCCTTCTCGGCGACGCCCCCGTCTACTCCGCCGGCCCGCCAATGGAACGCGTCACCCCCACCGGCGCAGCCATCCTTCGCATGCTCGATGTCCGCTATGAGCCGTTCCCGCCCATCAAGGTGCAATCCTCCGGCTACGGCGCAGGCGGCAAAGACACTCCCGGCGAGCCCAATCTTCTCCGCATCCTCGTCGGCGAATCAGCCGCCGCCATCCCCACACACATCTCCGAGCCAATCGCCATCCTCGAAACCGTCATCGACGACTCCAGCCCGCAGCTCCTCGGCTACGTCAGCGAGCTCCTCCTCGCCGCCGGCGCATGGGACGTCTTTCGCGCCACCGTGCAGATGAAAAAAGGCCGCACCGGCGTTCAACTCACCGTGCTCTGCCGTCCCTCGCTCGTCCCCGCTCTGCGCGACCTCATCTTCCGCGAGACCACCACCATCGGCCTCCACTGGCGCATCGAAAACAAGGAGTCCCTCGCCCGCGACTTCCAGTCCGTCACCACGCCCTGGGGCCCGGTCCGCATCAAGATCGCTCGCTGGCCCTCCGGCCTCGTCGCCAACGCATCCCCCGAGTACGAAGACTGCCGCCGCCTGGCCGCCGAACACAACTTACCGCTCAAGCACGTCCACCAGACCGCCATGAGCCTCTACCTCGCATCCAATACATCGGATCCCACCGTCGCGCTCAAGCCTGGCTCTGTGAAGGAAAGGAATAACAGCTGACATCTCGCAAAAATGCTCCTCGCGGGCGGCTTTGTATCAGGGCACGGATTTATCCGTGCCGCCAAAGTCAATAAAATGATTGTGGCGCTTTACAGCTTGCTGAAAAACTCAACCGGGAAGCTTTGTAACAACGGCACGGCTTTAGCCGGGCCAATAGAACCAGCAGAATAAGCCGGGCTTTAGCCCCTGCGGGATTCTTCCTTTCAGAGTCCCTTACGTTCGACCTTTTCACCGCGCCCGCTCAGTCTCCACCCCGGAGGACCCCATGGATCGTCTTCGCCTAGAAACACTCCTCAACGAAGTCCGCGAGGGCCGCACCCCCGTCGATGCTGCCCTCACACGCCTCAAAGACCTCCCCTTTGAAGACATGGGCTTCGCCAAGCTCGATCACCACCGCGCCCTGCGCACCGGCATGCCCGAAGTCATCTTCGCCGCCGGAAAAACCGCCTCCCAGGTCGCCGCCATCTTTGCCCGCATGGCCCAGGCTGGCGGCAACGTCCTTGCCACCCGCGCCTCCGACGAAATGGCTGCCGCGGTTCACGCCGCCGTCCCCCACGCCGAGCATCACCCCACCGCCCGCTGCATCACCCTCAGCCAAACAGCCGCCCCCGCAGGCAAGGGAACCATCGGCGTCGTCTGTGCCGGCACCAGCGACCTGCCCGTCGCTGAAGAAGCCGTCGTCACCGCGCGCCTCATGGGCAACACCGTCGAGCTCATCGCCGACGTCGGCGTCGCCGGCATCCATCGCCTCCTCGCCCAGAAGACCTCGCTCCAGTCCGCCCGCGTCCTCATCGTCTGCGCCGGCATGGAAGGCGCTCTGCCTACCGTCGTCGGCGGACTCGTCAACGCACCCGTCCTCGCCGTCCCCACCAGCGTCGGCTACGGCGCAGCCTTCGGCGGAGTCGCCGCCCTCCTCGGCATGCTCAACACCTGCTCCCCCAACGTCTCCGTAGTCAACATCGACAACGGCTTCGGCGCAGCCTGCATCGCCTCCCTTATCAACCACCTCTAGCGCATTTGCTGTTGCACTTGCTCTTGCTTTTGCTGCTGCACTTGCTCTTGCTTTTGCTGTTGCACTTGCTCTTGCTCTTGCTTTTGTTTTTGCTTTTCTGCTCGCACCACAAAAAATGCTGTCATCCTGAGCATCATGACTTGCATTGCAAGTTACGTCTGCAATGAACAGGGGTCGAGTGGCGTTATGCTGGATTCGGCTTCGGATAGCGGAAGTAGGCCGGCTTCGCATTGGAGTGTTGCAG
>Ga0302278_10000057_pt1 | contig 128848 bp, 94 predicted proteins | sample III_Bog_N3_2_FD_194543 | JGI IMG/M metagenome (GOLD analysis project Ga0302278, IMG submission 194543) | Peat permafrost microbial communities from Stordalen Mire near Abisko, Sweden - III_Bog_N3_2 | ecosystem: Environmental > Terrestrial > Soil > Wetlands > Peat | place: Sweden: Abisko...
CATTCGCGTGGCTGGAAAAGTACCGCAGACTCTGGAAGAACTGCGAGCGAAAACTCAATACCAGCCTACAAATGATCCACTTGGCCGTTCTCAGACTACTGCTCAGAAGATCGTAAACAGGCTCTTATACCGGGGATGAGAAAGCGCTGCTGCTGGCGAAACTGGCCTACGAAAAGATTGCCCGCGAGAACCGGATGCCGGACGGCGGAGTGGTCAGCTCCGAGCATCTGGGCCAGCCAGCCTTCGACTCGTTGCACGAGACCTGCGATATTACCGACTGGTCGTGGAGCTTCGGCTACATGCTGATGGCCTCAGGCGAAGGCCGCTGGGCCGACTGCATCGAGCGAGCGACCTTCAACGCTCTGCCCGGCGCGGTGACCAAGGACTTCAAGCAGCTACAGTACTTCTCAAGCGCGAATCAGGTTCTTGTGTCGAGTACCTGCTGCTCCCGGTTGGTGATGACCAGGATGTCTTACCGCGCAGCGCACGAGACCGAGTGCTGCACCGGCAATGTGAATCGCGCGATGCCCAACTATGTGACCCGGATGTGGATGCGTGCCGGTGCGGATGGGCTGGCGGCGGCTCTCTATGGACCGAGCGAGGTGAGGACGAAGATCCATGGGCAGGACGTGCAGATCACCGAGCAGACCGAGTACCCCTTCCGCGATACGGTGAAGTTTACGGTGAGGCTGGCGCAGCCGGCGACCTTCTCGCTGCATCTGCGGATTCCCGAGTGGTGCTCTGGGGCGACGATCCACGTCAATGGCAAGCCAATCGAAGTCAGCGCGGCGGCGGGCAGCTTCGTAGAGTTGCAGCGCGAGTTTCGCGACGAGGACTCGATCACGCTCCGTCTGCCGATGGAGGTGGCTGCGGAGAGGTGGTTCGAGGGCGCGGCGGCCGTGGTGCGGCGCGGTCCGCTGGTCTACTCGCTACAGATCAACGAGCATAAGGTGGAGAGCAGCAAAGAGCCGGAGGCAATTCAAAGCGTTCTGCGAGGCAACATTGTCGCCGGATTTCCGGCGGTGGAGTTCTTCCCCAGAAGCGAGTGGCGCTACGGGATTGATGCAGATCTGACGAAGGCTCTGGCGAAGACGCAGGTGAAGGAGTCTCCGGTGGGGGAGAATCCCTTTATGGCCGAGTCAACTCCGGTGCGGCTGACCGTGCCGCTGCGAGTGTTGCCAAAATGGGCGGAGGATTGGAAGCCCGTGCTGGTGCCCGCTCCGATTGATCTGAAGGATGCAGCGAAGAATCCGACGGCGCTGCCCAGTCAGGCGGAGAGAGTGACGGCGGGCAAGGCGGAGGCGATGACGCTGCTTCCGTATGGAGCGACGCATCTGCGCCTGACGACGTTGCCGGTGATTGGCTAGAGAAGGTTGCTGGCGGGTCGGGTGGGGAGGGTGAAGTGGAAGGTGGAACCCTCGTCTGGAGAGCTGGTGGCCCAGATGCGTCCTCCGTGCTGGGAGACGATGGAGCGGCAGATGGCCAGACCCAGACCGGCTCCTCCCATGCTGCGGGAGTCCGAGGCGTCGATCTGGTGGAAGCGCTCGAAGATGGTCTCCAGCTTGTCGGCGGGAACGCCATGACCATGATCGCGAATCTGTAGCTCTGCCTCGCCATTGTTGATGCGACAGGCGTGGAGGTGGATTTCGGTGTCGGGAGACGAGAATTTGATGGCGTTGGAGAGAAGATTCGCCAAGGTTTGCAGAATTCGCTCGGCATCGGCCCAGACCTCAATGCCGTCAGAGTCGAAGGTGATGTTGACTTGGGCTCGTGCGGCGTCGGCCTGCTGCTGGTCGGTGGCGCTACGGAAGAGGTCGTCGACTGAACAGAAGGTGGAGTGCGGCTCGGCCTTGCCAGATTTGATGCGCTCAATATCCAGAATGTCGTTGACCAGGCGGACGAGGCGTTCGGTGTTTTCGGTGGCAATCTCCAACATCTGCCGGAGTTTTTCGGGGCGATCGTCAAGCGCGCCTCCGGTAACCAGGCCGAGGGCGGCGCGCAGCGAGGTGAGAGGGGTGCGCAGCTCGTGCGAGACCGTCGAAATAAACTCGTCCTTCATGCGGTCGAGGGCGCGTCGCTCGGTGGTATCGGTGAAGGCCACGACGACGCCGACGACTTTGCCGTTGGGCTGGGCTCCTGCCGTGATGGGGATCTGAGGATCAACTTCGATCTGCGGGCAGGCGACGTACTCGACCGGGAAGCTGGATCCGTCCTTGCGCCAGAAAAGTTCGTTATTGACGCGAACGGTGGTCATATCGCGAATGCTTTTATCGATGGGGCAGTCGTCGTTGGGGTAGGCAGTGCCGTCGGAATGTGTGTGGTGAAAAAGCGAGTGTACGTCGTGACCGAGAATCTCTTCCTGTTTGTAGCCCAGCATCTGTAGAGCGGCTGGGTTGATGACGGTGCATTTTCCGTCCAGATCGATGCCATAGATGCCGTCTCCAACCGACTCGAGGATGGAGTTGGACTGGCGCACGAGGCTGCGCAGGGTCTCTTCGGCGACGCGCTGCTCGGTCACGTCGATTCCGGTAGCGATGATGAAGTCGATCTGGCCGTGGTTGTCGAACAGCGGGGCGGCGTACCATGTGATTCGGCGCAGGCTGCCGTCGCGGTGACGCCACTGATCCTCGAATGATATGGGCAATCCCTCGTTGCAGAGACGTTCGAAGGTCTGAATGGTGGCGGAAATCTCGGAATCTGGAATGAGCTGGTCCCAGAGATAACGTCCGGCGAGGCTGGGTGAGTCGTATCCCGAGGTGGCCTCGCAGGCTTGGTTGAAGCGGACGATGCGGCCTGTGGGATCGAAGACGACAACCAGTGCATCGACCGAATCGAGTACGGTGGAGACAAAATTGCGTTCTGTGTTGAGAGCGTTTTCGACGCGCTGGCGGGCGCGAACCACGCTCTCGGTCTGGCGGCGGGAGCGAGAGAGTTCGATCAAGGCCATCGACTGACGGGCGAGAGTGGCGAGTGCATCCAACTGAAAGCTTGTCAACTCGCGCGGCTCGGTGTCGAGGACAAAGAGAGAGCCGAGATGTACTCCGGCGTCAGTAATCAGCGGAGTACTGGCGTAGAAGAGGTAGGCACTGTCTTCGATGCGAATCCCTGTCATGGCGAAGCTGGGATGGAGGCGCGTGTCGCGAATCTCGTAGGGGAAAAGTCGCTGAGCGCCAGGAATATTGGGCAGACTGCCGAGGGGAAGATGGGACTGCTGGATTCCATGGCGCGCGCGGATCGAGATGCGGTCGGAGGTCTCGAAGGCGATGGCGGCGACTGGGGCGGCGCATATCTTCGCGGCCAACTCGACCAGATCGCTGGCATCGGCAGCAGCTTTGAGAGCCTCATGACGATCGACGGTTTCGAGCCGAAGGACTTCGCTACTTGTCCTTTCGGTCTTTGTCTCTTCTTCGCTCTTTACCAAGGTCACATTCATCGTATCTAATACGATGGTAGGGGACGTAGGGGCATTAGGCACTGATACTTTCGGGTGAAGAGCGTACGGCTTGAGGGCTATAGGAGTGCGTCTCCGTGTTTGAACTCTGCGGGCAGCCGGACCGGATTTGGACGGGGATCCGTCAAACAGAAGCGGATTGGCTAGAGAGGTTGGTATACTTGAGGGCTGTGCCTGCTTTGCGCCGAAAGTCCGCGCAAAGGGGCAGAGAGTCTTGGACAGGATAAGCATGAAAGAGCTGTTGAGCGGAATCGAGTCTCCGGCGGATGTGAAGCGGTTGACGATTCCGCAGTTGACTCAGCTTGCCGAAGAGATTCGCGAGCGACTGATTTTGAGCGTATCAAAGACAGGCGGACACATCGGGCCGAACCTTGGCGTGGTGGAGTTGACGCTGGCGATGCACTATGTCTTCGACACGCCGCGCGACAGCTTCATCTTCGACGTGAGCCACCAGGCCTATGTGCATAAGATGTTGACCGGACGCAATCGCCAGTTGGGGACGATTCGCCAGCCGGAAGGGCTGAACGGTTTTATGCTGCGCACCGAGAGCGAGCATGACAGCTACGGCGCGGGCCACGCGGGAACGTCGTTGAGCGCGGCTTTGGGTATGGCCGTGGCGCGCGATATGTCGGGTGGCAAAGAGCACATCGTCGCTCTGGCTGGAGACGCAGCGTTTACCAACGGCATCTTGTTTGAGGCGATGAACAACATCGCCGTACAGACCAAGCGGCTGATTATTGTGCTGAACGATAACGACTGGGCGATCGACAAGAATGTTGGCGCGGTGGCCGAATACTTCCACAAGATTGTGACCAACCCGACGGTTGCAGCGATGCATGACCGCGCGGCGGGGTTGTTGGAGCGCTTCGGCGGCAAGGCCGTTCGCCACATGGCGCGCAAGGCCGAAGAGGCCGCCAAGGGATTGATTGGGCCGGGAATGCTATTCGAGGAGTTTGGCCTGAGTTACTACGGCCCGGTGGACGGGCACAACCTGCCGCTACTGATCGAGACCTTCAAGTTTCTGAAGCAGCAGAACAAGCCGGTCGTGCTGCACGCCATCACCCAGAAGGGTCGCGGATTCCAGCCAGCCGAGGAGAAGCAGAAGAAGTTCCACGGCCTGGGGCCGTACAACCCGGAGACGGGCGAGACCAAGCCCGCAGCGCAGAAGACTTATTCGGAGATCTTCGGCGAGACGCTGGTGAAGCTGGCTGACGCAAACGACAAGGTTGTCGCAATTACGGCGGCGATGCCCAGCGGAACCGGGCTCGACATCTTCCGGCCAAAGCATCCGACGCGCTACTTCGACGTGGGCATTGCCGAGGAGCATGGCGTGATCTTCGCCGCAGGAATGGCGACCAAGGGCTATAGGCCGTTCTGCGCGATCTACTCGACCTTCCTGCAGCGCGCGTTTGATCAGGTAGTGCATGACGTCTGTTTGCAAAATCTTCCGGTGGTCTTCTGTATGGATCGCGGAGGATTGTCTGGCGACGATGGGCCGACCCACCACGGACTCTTCGACATCAGCTACCTGCGCGGAATCCCCAACATCGTCCACATGGTACCCAAGGACGAGGACGAGCTGGCCGACATGATGTACACCGCGATGGAGCACGATGGCCCGTCGGCGATTCGCTACCCGCGTGGCGCAGGGCCGGGCGTACAGGTGAAGAAGCAGCCCGTGGCGCTGGAGATTGGCGTCGCCGAAGTGGTGCAGGATGGCAACGACATTGCGATTCTGGGTCTGGGCGCGATGCTGCCCGAGGCCGTGCGACTGGCTGCGATGCTGGAGCGCGAGGGCTTCTCGGTGGCCGTAATCAATCCACGCTTCGCCAAGCCGATCGACCGCCAGTGCGTGGCGGATTACGCCAAGAACTGCGGACTGCTGGTGACGATGGAGGATCATGTGCTAGCCGGAGGCTTCGGCTCGGCGGTTCTGGAGGCGATCAACGAGATGCAGATCGCCACGCCGGTCGTCCGCGTCGGCTGGCCGGATCAGTTCATCGAACACGGCAAGGTTGAGGCTCTGCGCGAAAAATACGGCCTAACCGCCGAAGCCGCGTTAGAACGGACAAGACCATATCTAGCTACGATGGAAAACCGCCGCATGGCCCTGCGGTAGGGAAAAGCAACCCATTCTTCGTTTATTGTCTGGCGAAGGATGGGAGGCGCGACAGTGGGACTGTTTTTGTTTCCGGCCATCGCGCTGTTCACTCCGATATGATCTTCACGAGCCCGATCGTTTCCATCGCGTAGCTCCGGCCTGCGTCCGTCTGGTATGGTCGCAGTGAGGCCCAACTGGGGCCGCGAAGGATGTATGGATGCCTTGCAATCCCGATGAACTACGACATGTCCCTCTTTTTGAGCTGCTGGATGACGAGGCGGCGCAGATTCTGGCGTCGAAGATTGAGATTGCGCGGTTTGCGCCGCGCCAGCGCATCTTCAAGGCGGGAGATTCAGCCGAGCACGGCTATGTGGTGATGTCGGGCAAGGCGCAGGTCTCGACGATCGACGAAGACCAGCAGGAGGTGGTGGTCGACGAGCCGATGCATGGCGACTTCTTCGGCTTTGCGTCCATGCTGCAACAGACTCCGCACCAGATGACGGCGATTGCCCTGGAAGAGACAATCTGTCTGGAGGTTGGGCGCGACGACATCGCCGAGTTGCTGGCGCGGAGGCCGCTGGCGGGGCTGGATATGCTGACCGTGCAGGCGAGGCAGTTCCACGCCGCGCAGAAGCTGGTGCAGTCCAGAGCCCTGCGCAATCCCAACGATCTGATCGAAGCGCAGTCCACCTTTGGTGAGCGCATCGCGGATCATGTGGCGCGCTTTGGCGGATCGTGGACCTTCATCATTCTCTTTGCCCTCGTGCTAATCGTTTACTCCGGGATCAATATCTGGCTGAAGGGACGGGCGTGGGATCCGTATCCGTTCATTCTGCTGAATCTTTTTCTGTCGATGTTGGCGGCGATTCAGGCTCCGGTCATCATGATGAGCCAGAATCGGCAGGACGTGAAGGATCGCGTACGCGGCGAGCTGGACTTCGACGTGAACCGGCGCGCGGAGGCGGAGATTCAATCGCTGTCGCACCGCCTGAGCCAACTGCTCGACAAGGTGGAGGATGTTGAGGATGTGATGCGCAAGTCCGTGTCTACAGAGGCCTGTGTGAAGTCTCGCAATGTCGAGGATCAAGCGCTTGATGGATAAAATCCCATAAATACCGAAGGATTTTGCCTGAAGTTGTAGTGGGTGCGGTTGACAATCGCGGGCGACGCTCGTCAACTGGATACAGCGCATCCTAAGAAAGCAGGGCGCGGCACAGAGCTATGGGGAGTTGGGCCGAGATGGCGGAGCACGGTGCAGCCAGAAAGCATACAACTGGCGGAGCACACGAGTGTGTCATTGCACACCACGACGGCGGGCTGTTGACGATTGGACTGCTGAAGTTGATCGAGGCGGTCTTCTTCTTTCTGGTGGGCGTCGGCGCTATCCACTTTATTCATCACGACTTGGGAGACTCTGCGTTGCGACTGGCTCAGCGGCTGCGCATGGATCCCGATGGGCGTTTGATGTCTTATGTCTTCGACAATATAGACATTCTTACCTCGCTGCGTCTCAAGCAGATCGGGCTGGCGACGATGTTCTACGCGGTGCTGCGAGTGACCGAGGGCGTCGGGCTGGTGTTGGAGAGAACTTGGGCTGAGTATCTGACCATCTGCGCGACCGTCTCCTTCCTGCCGTGGGAGATGTATGAACTGGTGCGCCATCTGGATTGGGTACGCGCAGGCCTGCTGGGGGCAAACCTGCTGGTACTGGCCTATCTACTGTGGTGGCTGGCAAAGCATCGGCGCAAGAGACGGCATCGGCAGATAAGAGCGGCTAGAGCGGCAAGGGCCGCATTCTCGGTCACGCAAATCCCTCCAGAGCATCGGCCCTGATTTAATCTGTGAGTGCGACGGCGCGCGAGGAAGATCGGGCCTGTTATCCTTCAATTGCGATGACTGAAGATGGAAAGCTTTTGACTCCGGCGCAGACCTCCGTCATACGACGGCTGAGGTTCAGCACGGATCTGCGTCTGCGCCGCCACTTCCTTTTGACCGACGAGGACGTTCGTTCCAATCTGCGATTTGGATTGTTGCTGGAGGTTCTCGACAAGCTGGCCGAGGATACTGCGTTGCGCTATGTGCATCGCAGTTACCCGACGGCGCGCGTGGTCACGGCGGCGATGGATTCGATGAAGGTGCGCAGCGTGCCAGACGAGAAGCGCGATATGATTCTGCGCGCGCGAGTCAATCTGGTGGGAAGAACCTCGCTGGAGGTAGGAATTCGCATCGAACAGCCTCCGCTTGCGCCCGGCGAACCGGTGCTGCACGTGGCCTCATGCTACTTCACCATGGTCGCCCGGATGCGTGAGCCGGATGGTTCGGAGCGCAGCGTTCCACTGCCCGGGCTGGAGTATCGCAGCAAACTGGACAACGTTCGCGCAGATCGGGCGCGCAAGCGTCGGGAGAGTTATCGCCAGTATCAGTGCGCCGCCGAAGCTCCGCCCTCGGCTGAGGAGTACGCCTTGCTGCGTCGCCTGCATGAGGCGCAGGCGCAGAGCGATCCGGCGGTTCACTGGCAGAGCGATCCGGTGGTTCACGGGCAGGATGGGAATGAGATTTCGGCTCAGTCGGAGCCGAAGATTCTGCTTGCCTCGCCGCTGATGGCTGGCGGTTGGGAGCGGACTTACGTCGAGCACGAGAATGTTCCGCACAAGATCTTTGGCGGCTACGTGGCCCATCGCGCCTATATGTACGCGCACATCTGCTCGGAGATGGTGGCCAGCCATCGCGCTCTGCTGGTCAGCGTAGATCGCATCAACTTCCATCAGCCAGTGCGCATGGGCGACAAGCTGCACTTCGTCAGTCGCGTGGCCTTTACCGGGAAGACCTCGATCACGGTGGAGACCTCGATTACGCGCATCAGTCGAGACCGCAAGAGTACGGCGTTGAGCAACGTCTGTAGCTTTACCTTCGTCAACGTCGATGCTGCACTTCATCCCAAGCCGGTTCCGCAGATTTATCCCACGACCTACGCCGAGGATGCGCGGTATCTGGCCGGCTATCGACGCCATCAGGCGCATCTTGCTCAGGTCAGGGCTGCCAAGGGCAAGTGACGGCTCGCTCGCAAACCTTATTCGTTTGTATGGAACTGATGGCGAGTTGACTGCGTACAATCATCGGTAGGCTATGGAATTCAAAGAGGCGATAAAGCTGGCGTTGCAGTCGCTGTGGCAGAACAAGCTGCGCACGGTGCTGACGCTGCTCGGCGTGATGATCGGGGTGGCCAGTGTGATTGCCGTGGTGACTCTGGTCAACGGCGCGAATACCTACGTCACGACAAAATTTACCCACTATGGCGCGGACGTTCTCACCGTCTCGCGGATGCCTTCGATCACCAGTCCGGAGGAGTACGAAAAATACCAGCGGCGCAAGAACATACTGCTGGACGACTACGTCTATGTGCGCGACAACTGCAAGCGTTGCACCGGGATTGGCGCGCAGCAGACGACCTCGGCCAAGGTCGTGCGCGGAACGCACTCGATCACCGATACAACCATTCGCGGCTACACCTGGCAGATGCCATCCTTGCAGAATCTGGACATCGCCGAGGGCCGCGGATTTACTCAGGTAGATGAGGATCATGCGTCTCCGGTGGCAATCATCGGAACCGACGTGCGCGATGAACTCTTTGCCGGGATCGACCCGCTGGGGCAGGAGTTGCGCGTCGACGGAATGCCGTACACCGTCGTCGGCGTCAGCGAGAAGCAGGGAAGCACGTTGGGGCAGAGTCAGGACAACTGGGTCGCCGTGCCACTGCCCGCCTTCCAGAAAAGCTATGGAACGATGAAGTCGCTGGTGATCTATGTGAAGGCTGGATCCGCCGGGGCAACGCTACAGGCCGCCGGCGACGAGGTGCGTGTGCTGATGCGCTCCCGACGGCACGACGCGCCGGGAGCCGACGACAGCTTCGAGGTGGACATCAACAATACGCTGGTCAGCTTCTTCAGCAAGGTGACGCGCTGGTTCGGAGCGGTGGCCGGAGCGATTGCGCTGATCGCGCTGATCGTCGGAGGCATCGTGATTATGAACATGATGCTAGTCAGCGTGACCGATCGTACGCGCGAGATCGGCATTCGCAAGGCGCTCGGCGCGCGCGGCAGAGACATTACCCTACAGTTTCTGGTCGAGTCCACCACCATGGCTCTGATGGGAGGATTTCTCGGCGTGATGGGCGGCGTGATGGTGGCGCAGATCGTTACCCTGCTGCTCGGCTTTCCATCGACCGTGACGTTGTGGAGCGTGGCTCTGGGGCTGGTGATGGCCAGTTCGGTGGGAATCTTCTTTGGAGTCTATCCGGCGCGCAAGGCCGCAGCGCTGGATCCGATTGTGGCTCTGCGTTCGGAGATGTAAAGACAGGTTCAAGGCACGAGGAAAGCTACGAGGAGTTGCAATGCGGTTGGGCGACATCAAAGAGACGGTGACGATGGCTCTGGGCACACTGCGCGCAAACAAGATGCGCAGCGGGTTGACGATCCTTGGCATCGTGATCGGCGTGATGACGGTCATAACCATCTCGTCGGTGGTCAATGGACTGAACTCCAGCGTCGAAGGACTGGTGCAGTCGCTGGGGTCGAACATTCTGTTCGTCTATCGCTTTGCGGCGATAGGCAAGCGACCGACGACCGAGATGCTGACGCGCAAGCAGTTGACCTACGAAGACGCCATGGCGATGCGCTCCCTGCCGCATGTTCTGGCCGTATCTCCCGCGCTGCAATATACCGATAACACTGCTCCCGGACGCTCTGGAACGACGGCGATCAAGGGCGGCGGAAAGACTATGGAGAACACGATCCTGACCGGCGTCTCGTCTGACGAGGAGCGCGTTCACGACCTCGACATTCTCGACGGACGCTTCGTCACCGATGAGGATCAGGCGCGCGCGGCGCATGTGGTTGGTCTGGGCTACGATACTGCACAACAGCTCTTCCCCGGACAGAGCGCGATTGGCAAAGAGGTGGAAGCTGCGGGAATGGTATTCACCGTAGTCAGCGTGTTGGAGAAGCAGAAGCAGGCCTTCGGCGGAGGCAAGAACCCGCAGGATAATCAGGCCTACTTTCCCATCTCGACCTTCCACTCCATGCATCCCGAAGAGTTGGACTACTGGATCACACTGAAGTACGACGACCCGAAGTTCCGCTCCACGGTGGAGGATGAGTTGACCGAACTGTTGCGGCGGCGACGCAAGATTCACAACGAGATGCCGGACAACTTCGCCATCTTCGGTACCGATTCGCTGACGCGTCTGTGGACTCAGATTACGGGAGGACTATTTTTTCTCCTGTTTTCGCTGTCCAGCGTGGCTCTTCTGGTGGGCGGCGTGGGAGTGATGAACATTATGCTGGTCAGCGTGACCGAGCGAACGCGGGAGATCGGCGTGCGCAAGGCGATTGGTGCGAGCAAACATACCATTCTGGCGCAATTTACGTTGGAGGCGATTACCTTGTGCGCAGTGGGAGGGCTGATCGGAGTGATACTGGGCAGCGCGATTGCTTATGCTCTGAGCTTCCTGCTGCCGACTCTGCTCTCGCCGCTGTGGATCGTTACGGCGTTTCTCTCTTCCTGCCTGATCGGGTTGGTCTTCGGTATTTACCCGGCGTGGAAGGCGGCGAATCTGGATCCGATTGAGGCTTTGCGCTACGAGTAGAGCGTGTTCACTATTGCTATAGAAAACTAAGTTTGTCATCCTGAACGAAGTGAAGGATCCCCGTATTTCGCTCACTTCGCGATACTCTACACCATTACCGAAACTGCTCCAACTATCTTGGATTGCAGGATTCCAGCGCGCGAATCGCGTTGAGCGTTTTGGTCAGTGCGTCGCGGCCAATCTTCTTTTCAAATCCTTGCTGCATCCGGTCGAAGGCGGCGATTACGCGCAGAGCGCATCGCTTGCCCGTGGGCTTCAGCCCCAGCAGATAGCCCCGTGCGTCGGCGGGATCGATCTTGCGCTGCACCAGGCCCTTGGCCTCCAGCGAAGAGATGGCGTGGCTGACGTTGCCGCGCGTGGTGGCAAAGGTCTCGGCCAACTGCGAGGGCTTAATCGGCTTTGGAGCCTCGAAGAAGATTGCCGCCAGCATCAGCCCTTCCATAAAGCCGAGTCCATCCGCAGCGAAGGCCTGTGCTGCAACCGTGTCAAAGTGTCGCGCAGCCCGCTTTACCGTGAACATGGGACTCTCGCGAAGGAAGGCTTCTATGCGCATAATGGGTAGATTTAGTTTACTCGATCAATTATTTATGGCAAGACAAAAGTATCGTTGTACTGCTGTAGAAATTGCATGATGATTGGTCTATATGAAAAACGGAATTGCTATGTTCTCTCTCTGCCTGCTCTGCGCAGGATTTTCTGCTGCTCAGCAGACCTCGACCAACGCCGCACAGCAGAACAGCCAGCCCTCGGCCACAGCCGCCGTATTCAGCGTGGCGCAGAGCGCGCAGGTGACGACGACCGTCGAGCCGCTACCGCTGGCCGAGAGCGACCGCTCGGTGCTGGTGCTGAACCCGCAGGATGCGTCGGCGGGAACCGACAGCGTGGTCGACGTGCTGCGGACGGATTCTTCGCTGAACCTACAGGCGCGCGGCGGCGAGGGAGTGCAGGCCGATCTGTCGATTCGTGGAACCACCTTTGAGCAGTCGCTGGTTCTGGTCAACGGGCTGCGTGTGGACGATCCCGAGACCGGACATCTCAACCTCGACATTCCGGTGCCGCTGGACGCAATCTCGCGGGTGGATGTGCTGCATGGATCGGGCTCGACCTTCTACGGTTCGGACGCCATTGGCGGCGCGGTGAACCTGCTGACCAGCGCGCCAACAGCGGGTTTGAGTGTAGTTGCGCGCTCGGGAGCAGGGAACTACGGTTCGCTGGAGCAGCATCTGCGAGTGGGTTATTCCGCAGGGCCGTTTGCCGAGCAGATCACCGGCAGCCGCGATACCTCCGACGGCTTCATCGCCGACCGCAACTACAGCAGCAACGCGTTGGCCAGCGAGAGTTGGCTGAAGTCGCGGCTGGGTACGACTGACGTTCTGCTGGCCACCAGCGACCGGCCCTACGGCGCGAACCAGTTCTATGGGCCGTACAACTCGTGGGAGCGAACCAAGGGATGGCTGGCCAGCATGCAGCAACAGCTTGGCGCAAAGAATGCGGCCAGCTTCGGCTATCGTCGGCACAGCGATATCTTTGTCCTCTTCGAGGGCCAGCCCTCGATCTACGAGAACAATCACGTAACCACCAGTTACGAAGGAGCGCTGCGTCGCGCCGACGAGCTGGGTAAGAACTCGACGCTCTCCTATGGACTTGAGGAGTCCGGCGACTCGATCCACAGCAGCAGTCTGGGGCAACATGCGCGCAATCAGGGCGCGGGCTACGCCAACCTGAGCCTACGCTCGCTGCGTCGCTTCTCGCTCTCCGTTGGCGGGCGCGAGGAGATTCTTTCTGGTGGCGATGCGGTATTCTCGCCCAGCGCGGCGGCGTCCTACTCGCTGAGTTCGACGGTTCGTCTGCGCGGCTCGGCGGGACACGGCTTCCGCCTGCCCACCTACACCGATCTCTACTACTCCGACCCGGCGACCAATGGCAATCCAGCCCTGAAGCCGGAGACGAGCTGGAGCTACGAGGGCGGACTCGACTGGAAGCCCACGAATGGCCGAATCACGCTGACGGCGGCTGGCTTCCGCCTGCAACAGAGCAACGCCATCGACTACTCCAAGACGCTGCCGCTGACCGCCGGAGAGAAGTGGCAGGCGATCAACGTGCCCACGCTGAATATTACAGGAGCAGAGGTCAGCGCGCGGCTGCGCATCAGCTCGACCGAGTGGATCGACCTGAGCTACACGGCGGCGCACTCCGGTAATCTTCCGGCAAACTATCTGTCGGAGTACGCCTTCAACTACGCGGCGCAGAACGCCGTCTTCGGCTGGACGGGCCAGTTGCCGGGAGCGTGGGGACATCAGATCGTCGCGCACACGCAGGTCAACCTTGTGCAGAAGACTACGCAGACGGCCTACCCGCTGTGGGACGCGAGTCTGGCGCGCAACACCGGCAACCTGCGCCCCTACCTTCGGCTGGCGAACCTGAGCAACACCGGCTACACCGAGATCGTCGGCGTACCGATGCAGGGACGAACCGTGCTGGGCGGCGTGGAGTGGAACGGGCGATTACGTCGTTAGTGATTCTGTGGCGTTGGCTGCGGTTGCGCAGCAGGCGGAGTGTCAACGGTGGGTTCGGGGAGGAAGGCGGTCTCCGGGTAGGCGGCGTGGGTAGAGATGGTGGCGAGGATGGGGAGTTCAGCCTTCATCCTCGCGAACTCTTTGGGATCGCGCTGTAGGTAGATCGCCTTCTCTGGATCGGCGAAGTAGGCTTGCAGGTCGCGCTTGATGCCGAAGGGGATCGGCGTGCCGGGCGCGAGGACGATCTGGTGCAGCAGGTCGGCGTAGGTTTGGTCGCACAGACGATAGGTGCCGGGACGGATGATGTCGCCGGTATCGAGATCCTTGTTGGGAATGCCGTCGGAGATGGAGGCGTGGGCGAGTTCGTAGCGGAAGACGCCGATGGTGTGGACCAGAGAGTCGAGGTACTGCTGTTCGGTGGCTGGGGTGGGGCCACGCAGCGAGAGGATAGAGAATGGGCCGATCTTGGGCAGAATAAAGAGGAAGCCAGCGAGTAGGTGGGTGCCGATGCCAGCGTGACTGCGGTATTTGTCCCAGTGATCCTGCGCCGAGAGAATTGCGATCTGCCGCGTAAGTTCGTCGAGAGCAGGGCTGGGCGCGTCCGGCGGTAGACGATGGCGATAGAGAAGCGTCTCGGCGTAGGCGACGCGGGGAAGCAGCGTTCGAACCGAGTAGCGATAACCGCGCAGAGTGGGACGATGGCGGCCGAGAATCTCGCCGATGTCCAACCCGTAGGTGTCGTAAAAAGCGCGCGCCAGCAGCGGGACGGGGATGGCGAAGCCAATGTGGTTGAGGTACTTCTCGGGGGCCAGACGGTGCTTGTCGATCTCGTTGACGTCGAAGGCAAACTCGGTGCGAACGTGCTGGTGTTTCCCCTCGGCGTAGTTGACGTTGGGGCCGAACTTGGCGGCGAGGGCGGGGAATTCGACGCCGACGGCAGGGTTGATGGACTCGGCGTGGCCGATGGTGTCGCCCAGATAGTGCGAGAGCGCGCCGATGGCGAAGGCTACGTCGTCGGGACCCTTGGCATCGCGGAAGAGCGCGCGGACAAAGTCTCCGGTGCGAACGTAGTGCAGCAGGTCGGAGAAGAGCGGTTTGCCCAGGGGATAGTAACCGAGATCCTGAATAACGCATCCGCCATAGGCGTAGGCGCGCGCCTCGCGCAGTTGAGCTGGGGTGAGATTGGGATAGCGACGCAGCAGCAGCGGCTGGATTGAGTCGCCCCAGGCCAGATCGACAATCTGTTCATGCGTCAGCACGGAGTAGGCATGAGCGGGCTGCGGAGTCGTTAGAAGAACGAGCAGGAGAACGGCCAGCGAGAGACGGATCAAGCAAAGCATGCGCATAAGTGTAGTGGGTTGGATGCGCTTTGATCGCTATATGTTGGCGCGAAGGGCGCGAGACAGACTGCCTCTCGCGGCGGCGAGGCGAGCTTCAGCGGCGGAGCGGGGAAGTCCGAGCTTCTGCATCGCGATCGCCACCTTGACCGATCCCGCTTCGGCGAGCAGGCGTTCGGCGGTGAGGTGGTCGCAACCCGTGGCTGCGACAATGATGCGGTGGGCGCGATCCACCAGCTTGGCGTTGGTCGGCTTTACGTTGACCATCAGATTGCCGTAGACCGCGCCGGTGCGGATCATAACTCCCGTCGAGAGCATGTTCAGAACCAGCTTGGTCGCCGTGCCCGCCCTCATGCGCGTCGAGCCGGTGATGACCTCCGGCCCAGTGACCGGCGTGATCGCCAGATCGCAGTGCTGCGCAACGGGAGAGTCCGCCACGCAGGATAGCCCGATGGTCAATGCTCCGATGGAGCGGGCGTGAAGCAGCGCGCCAAGCACATAGGGAGTGCGTCCGCTGGCGGCGATGCCGACCAGCGTGTCGTGTGAGTCGTTGGCGATTCCAGAGTCCGCTCCCACCCATTGCGATGAAGCCGCGATGGATGGGGTGCCCGGATCTTCAGATAAAATATCCGAATCCGCGATTGCACTAACTCCGAAACCTGCGGCGATCAGGTCTTGCGCGCCCTCTTCGGGCGAGTCTTCGCTGTGTTCGGAGGAGAGACGCAGGGCACGATCCCCGCCAGCGATGAGGCCCTGCACCAGATCGGGCGGGACGGAGAAGGTCGGCGGACACTCGCTGGCATCCAGTACGCCGAGCCGTCCGCTGGTTCCCGCGCCAATGTAGAAGAGGCGTCCTCCGCGCGCGAATCTCTCGGCGATGGCATCGACCGCGCGGGCGATGGCTTCAATCTGCGTGGCGACTGCTGCGGCGACGGTCGCGTCTTCCTGCTGGATGACGCGGAGCATCTCCAGCGTGGATAGCTCATCGATGTGGGTAGAGCGCGGGTTGCGCATCTCGGTGGTAAGGCTTGCGAGGTCGGCCATATTGTTCGATGGTAAATCTCGCGCTGCAAAGAGAGAAGCCCCACAACAGAGGCTGGAGGTTGTCCAACGTCTATTGTGGGGCATCAGTCGATTGGTTGACGGCTACTTGCCGACGACGATGATGGAGAACGAGCCGGGAATCATCGGCGCGCGACCGCGTCCTCCGGGACGTGGGCCCTCGGCGGGTGCGGCTCCGGCTGCGGGAGTCGCCGGTGCGGGAACTGCACCGTACTCAGCGGCCATCAGCAGGATGTGGCCGGTCTTGCTGTCGAGCGTCAGGGTCTTGGCGCGAACGGGCGTCTTAACTGTCTGCTCGACGGCAAAGCTGGTGGGAGAGTTTTCCTTAATGATGGTCAGCGTACCGTCGCCCTGCGAGCTGAAGACCTCGTTGGTGGCGGGGTTGAAGGTGGCTCCATCGCAGCCCACGCCGATGGGCAGCGCGGTGAGGATCTTTCCGTCGGTGGCCGACACGATGATCATGTTGTTCTTGTCACGACATGCGGCGAAGAGTACGTTGTTCTTGGCGTCGATGGCCAGCCCAGCGCATCCGCCGCCCTTGCTGGAGATGTCGTACTTGCCGGTCATCTTCATGGTGTTGACGTCAACGACGGCGATGGCGTCCTTGTCCTCGAGGTCGATATAGAGATGGCCCTTGCCATCGCTGACGGCCTGCTCGGGCGCGCCGCTCAGGTCGATGGTGCCCAGAATCGCGCCGTCCTTGGTGTCGATCACCGTGACGTTGGGCGCGGAGTGCGAGAGGACGTAGTAGCGATGGTTGTACGCATCAACCAGATAGCCGTCGGGGTTGCCCTGCACATCAATCTTCTTGATTACGGCAAACGTCTTGGCGTCGAACATGGTGATGGGCTTGCTGGTGGCAAAGCCGTGGCTGGTGGCGTCGTCGACCACCGCTCCGTGGGCGCTGGCACCGGGAATGTCGCCGACCTGCGCCAGCGTGTCCAGATTGAAGACGCCGATGTGGCCAGCGGCTCCGGAGCGCGCAACGTAGAGGGTGCGATTGTCGCTGTCTGCGGTGAGATAGTCAAAGCCGCCATCGCCCCCAACCTTGACGGTGTTCAGAATCTTGTAGGGCCCAGTCTGCACCTGTGCAGCGGCACAGAGCGGGAGCAGGGCAGCGAGGGCGGCGAGTACGAGCGGGGAACGAGTCATGCGGTATGTCTCCTGATGCTTGGCGTATGTTGCTACAACAGAGTTTCGGTGCGGCGTTTGTTGCAAAGTCTTGCTGGACGCCAAGTATAGGCTAGCCATCTTAATATCGGATGAAGACAGTCTCGGGTTCCATCCATAACGACGCCTCGGATCTGAGCGAGGTCTTCTACTGCAATGACGCAGCAGAGGTTACAAAAGACGCGGCTAGATGGAGGGAAATCTTATCTAAGCGAGAGCGTAGCGGCTAGTTGGCAAATTTTGCCCGTCGCGGCGCAATAGCATGCAATAAATGGCCATCCGTGCCGACCGCCGCAGACGATACAATCAAGAGAGAAGGGAATCAACCTGATGTTTGAGATTACCGTAGAAGCTGGATTCTCCTCCGGCCACTACCTGCGCAACTACCGAGGCAAGTGCGAGAACCCCCACGGCCACAACTACCGCGTCCTGGTTACCCTGAGCGGAGAGGAACTGGACGAGACTGGCTTGCTGCTTGACTTCAAGCTGCTGAAGAAACTGCTGCATCCGGTCGTCGATAGGCTCGACCACCAGATGATCAACGAGTTGGAGCCGTTTATTGAGCTGAACCCCTCGGCCGAGAATCTGGCCCGCTACTTCTACCAGCAGACCGCCCGCCAGCTCGAAGAGATGACCCACGGACGCGTCCGCGTCAAGGACTGTACTCTCTTCGAGACCGACACCAGCTTCGCGCGCTACTACGAGTAGCGCCGGGGGAGATGATTCCGCAGCCCGTAAAACCCATTAAACTCATTTGGCCTGATTTCTGGGGTTTCATCCCCACAAATCAGGCCAAAATTTTAATCAGGAGATGCTTAGCGGAACGGCTGAAGCCGTGCCCTTTCGATCTAGACTAAGCATTCGGCGTTTGTTTGGCTCGCCGGAGCTTCTTGTTTAGCCGGAGAGGTCTTGTCGCAACCGCTCAGCAGGTGCGTCAGGACGTCGGCGACGCTGTACTCGGTGCAGCCCTGCGGCAGGAACTGCGCGATGCAGTCGATGTCGTCGCCCGCCGTAATCAGGCCGTACTCCTCGTGCTTTCCGTTGCGTATCTGCTGTAGGCCAATGTTGGCGAGCAGGCCGTTGCAGACGCACTTTCTTCCCACGGCATCCTCCGGCTTGCCCCCCTTGGAGAGAAAGAGGCTGACTGGCTCCGAGGCGCAGCGATAACCGATGGAGCCTTCCGGCGTACGGTACGGCTCGCGCAGGAAGCCGAGATCGCAGATGCGCGGACGCGCAGCAAAGACCGCAGCATCGGAACAGGTTCCCTCAAGCTGTGCCACCTTGAAGGGGAAGCCGGTGGGCGAGGCCAGCGGATCGGTGAAGACGCGCGCCTTACCGAGAATTGCCTTGGCGATCAGAGCGGCCTTGTAGTCATCGCGCAGGCCGGATTCGTTGGCAAACTCAAAGGCCGTGCCGACCTGTACTCCAACAGCTCCCTGTTCCAGAGCCTCGCGAACCATCTCCGGGTTGCCGTATCCTCCGGCCAGCCAGAAAGGAACGCCGAGTTCGCGTAGCTTGGCGATGTCGATGGCGTCACGCTCTCCGTAGACCGGCTCGCCTGCATCCGAGAGAACCTGCTTGCCACGCGGCGGAGCGTTGTGTCCTCCGGCGACGCGCGTCTCGATCACCAGTCCGTCGACGCGTCCGTTGGCCTTCCTCAGCATGGTAATGGCCAGAGTGTTCGAACTGACGATGGGCAGGAACTTCGGGCGAGTCAGGGGGCCGAGTTCGACCTCCATGAAGTCACGCGGGTTGAAGTGCATGGTGACGTCGTCGCCCTCCTGTGAGCCATGCACATGGATGGCGTACTCGGCGGACTCGTGATTGACGTAGCGATCGAGGACGCCAGGAATCTTCAGCGGAATGCCCGCGCCCATGATGACGTAGCCGACTCCGGCCAGCATCGCTCCGTAGATGCAGGAGAGGTGGGCCGTTTGAATCTTCTCCAGATAGTTGATGCCGACGGGATTGTTGTGTCCCTCGCGCGCCAGAAAGATCTCGACGAAGTTGGCTACGATGCACAACTCCTCCAGCTCGCGCGGATTATTCTTCTCGAGTGGCGGAATCGCGCAGTATGGCGCGCGCTCGCCCTTGCCACCGGCGATGTAATACTTCTGCCAGACGCGCTCGGCCATTTTGGGAAAGGGGAATGCATCCATACCGCGCCGCATGTGTCCACCGGGATCGCCATCCTGTAGACGTCGCGCCAGAATGGGATCGAGCGCCGTGCCCGAAACCAAGCCCAACTGTCCTTGACGCGATACAGCCTGTGCCAGACGCCAGTTCGATACGCCCGCACCCATTCCACCCTGAATAATTACCGGTTCACTCATCCTTCAATTATCCTTCGGGCAGAGAAGGGGAATCGTATTAGTTTTGTAACTTCTGTTTAATGCCCCAAATCTTTATTCGTTAGCGCTGCAATTTGCTCCGCGAGTATTCGCCCTTGGCCTGATAAACTACAGCCAGATGAACTGGAAAGCCGTTCGCAGAGCGAAGATTCATAAAGATTAAGAGCAGCTTCAATAATGGTGTAGAATTTCGCGGCACGAGCAGAATGCGGGGATTCTTCGCTGCGCTCAGAATGACAATCATTTTTCACTCTACAGTAATAGCTAGAGCCATTTCCGTAAAGGTGTGTGCCGTTGTCGGACGAACAAAAAGCAGATTCCTCCGCTTCGCTGCGGAATGACAAATAAATTGCTGCGGAATGACAAATAAAATGGTTCTGGTAATTCAGGAACTGCTCTAAGAGCGCAGTTTCGAGCGTAACGGTCAGGCTGGAAGATAGGACTTTGCATGGCGAAGAAGGCGGTCATCATCGGAGCAGGGCCAGCAGGTTTGACGGCGGCTCTCGAACTCCTCAGACGTTCCGACATTCTCCCCGTAATTCTCGAGGCGAGCGAGGAGATTGGGGGCATCTCGCGGACGGTTCGCTACAAAGGCAACCGCATGGACATCGGCGGCCACCGCTTCTTCTCCAAGTCCGACCGGGTGATGCAGTGGTGGATGGATCTGATGCCTCCCGACCTCGCAGCGCAGGTTCAGTCCGATGCAGAGACCGTTCCGCCGAGCCAGTCTGCCGAGATCAGCTATCGGGGCAAACGCCACACCGTCTCCGTCCCTGCGCATCTGCACGAGGCGCCACCGCTGCGTGGTCTCGGCCCGCTGCATGAGGTCGAAGAAAACTCCGACGAAGACGCCTCTGCTGCCAGCGTCGAGGAGATTGTCACGATTCCAGAGCCCGTCGATTCCGACCTGACGATGCTGATTCGCCCACGCCGCAGCCGAATCTACTACCTGCGCCGCTTCTTCGACTACCCCATCACGCTGACCGCCAACACGCTGAAAAACCTCGGCGTAGTGCGCATGGTGCGGGTGGGAACCAGCTACATCTTCTCGCGTGTGTCCCAGATCAAGCCGGAGAAGAGCCTCGAAGACTTCCTCATCAACCGCTTCGGGCGCGAACTCTACCTGACCTTCTTCAAGAGCTACACCGAGAAGGTCTGGGGTACGCCATGCCACGAGATCTCCGCCGAATGGGGAGCGCAGCGCATCAAGGGACTCTCCCTGACCACCGCGGTCAAGCACTTCGTCAAGAAGCTCTTCCGCGCAAAGAGCTACTGCGGCGATCTGGCTCAAAAAGGAACCGACACCTCGCTGATCGAGCGCTTTATGTACCCCAAGTTCGGCCCCGGCCAGCTTTGGGAGCACGTCGCCAAGCTCATCCAACAAAAGGGCGGAGAGATCCAGATGGGCTGGACGGTCGACAGGCTGAACTTCTGCGAGGGGGATCCGCTCCGTGTGGCCTCTGTGGAAGCGATCAACCAGAACGGCGAACGCAAGACCTTTGCCGGAGATTATTTCTTCTCCACTATGCCGATGCGCGAGCTGCTGCGCGCCATGAATACGCCGATCCCGTCCAATGTTCTGGAGGTCAGCGACGGCCTGCAATATCGCGATTTCATCACCGTCGGCGTGCTGGTGGACAAGCTCAAGGTGACAGAGCCGGATGGTGGCTTGCTGCAGGATACCTGGATCTATATTCAAGAGCCGGATGTATTGCTGGGCCGGTTGCAGATCTTCAACAACTGGAGTCCGTATCTGGTCGAAGATGCCAGCAAGGTATGGATCGGGCTGGAATACTTCTGCTACGAGACCGACGATCTGTGGAAGCTGGCCGACTCCGACCTGAAGAAGTTCGCCATCGCCGAGTTGGCTCACATTGGAATTCTTGACGCAGCCGACGTATCAGATGCTCACGTCGAGCGCGTTCCCAAGACCTACCCTGCATACTTCGGCACTTACGAGCGCTTCAACGAGGTAAAGGACTTCACCAACCGCATCGACAACCTCTTCCTCGTCGGTCGCAACGGCATGCACAAGTACAACAATCAGGATCACAGCATGTTGACCGCGATGCATGTGGTCGATGGACTGGTGGCAGGCTCGGTCGATAAGCAGGCTCTGTGGGAGATCAACACTGAGCAGGAATACCACGAAGAGAAGGACAAGGCGTAACCCGATTCATTCGCGCCAGCCTCGGATCTCGCAGACTAGAGAGTTCGGTTGTGGAGCGAGCAAAAGCAGATTCCTCCGCTTCGCTGCGGAATGACAAACGAAGCGGTCTGCAGTAATTCAGAAACTACAGCAATTCAGTAACTACTCTAAAATCACAATCCAACCCGCGCGGAGGCACAAGATCATGTCCAACGAAAAGTCCAATCAGCCTGGAACTCGACCCACCCCTGACACTCTGGTCAATGTCTCGCGCCTCATCACCGCCTACTACACGTTGCATCCCGATCCAGACGTTCCCGCGCAGCGCGTGGCCTTTGGAACCTCGGGCCATCGCGGTTCGGCCTTTGCCGCTTCGTTTAATGACGACCACATCGCCGCCATCAGTCAGGCCATTGCGGACTATCGCCGCTCCAACCACATCTCCGGCCCGCTCTTTCTGGCGACGGACACGCACGCTCTCTCCGAGCCAGCCTTTGCCACGGCGCTGGAAGTTCTCGCCGCCAACCACGTTGACCTCATGGTGGACGACCAGCTAGCCTACACGCCCACCCCTGCGCTCTCCCACGCCATTCTGGCCTACAACGCAAGGCTCAACGGCGGCAAAACTCCCTCGCAGGACGAGCTTGCAAGCGGATCGAGAGACGGCTCGAAGCAATGGGCCGACGGCATCGTCATCACGCCCTCGCACAATCCTCCCGAGGACGGCGGCTTCAAGTACAACCCGCCCAACGGTGGCCCCGCCGACACCGCTGTCACCAAGTGGATCGAGAACCGCGCCAACGACCTGATCGCCAAGGGACTGGTCGGCATCAAGCGCATCCCGTACGCCATCGCGCTCACCGTCTCCAGCACGCGTCGCCACGACTACATCACGGCGTACGTCGACGATCTGGCCAACGTCATCGACTTCGCTCCGCTGGCCGGAACCACGCTGAAACTGGCGGTCGATCCGCTGGGCGGCGCAGGGGTCTACTACTGGCCGCGCATCGCCGAGAAGTATAAGCTGGCCATCGAGATTCTGAACCCCTACGTTGATCCCACCTTCCGCTTCATGACGCTGGACTGGGACGCGCGCATCCGCATGGACTGCTCCTCGCCCTTTGCCATGGCGTCGATGATCGCGAATAAAGACAAGTTCGACGTGGCGTGGGCCTGCGACACCGACCACGACCGCCACGGCATCGTCACGCGCAGCACGGGTCTGCTTAATCCGAATCACTACCTCGCTACGGCCATCCAGTACCTCTTCACCCATCGCCCCGGCTGGGGTGCCAACGTCGGCATCGGGAAGACGCTGGTCTCTTCGTCGATCATCGACCGCGTGGCCAAGGGTCTGGGTCGGCCCATGCTGGAAGTTCCGGTCGGCTTCAAGTGGTTTGTAGACGGACTGATCGACGGCTCGCTCGGCTTCGTCGGCGAAGAGAGCGCCGGAGCCAGCTTCCTGCGTCGCGACGGCTCGGTCTGGACGACCGACAAAGACGGCCTCATCATGGGGCTACTCGCCGCAGAGATGACCGCAGTGACGGGCAAAGATCCCGGCCAACTCTATGGCGAACTCACCGCAAAGTACGGCTCGCCGGTCTACCAGCGCATCGACGCCGCCGCCACGCCGGAGCAAAAGTCCAAGCTAGGCAAGCTCTCGCCCAAACAGGTCACCGCGACAACGCTGGCGGGCGAGGCGATCACGTCGATCCTGACCGAGGCTCCCGGCAACCACGCCTCCATCGGCGGCTTGAAGGTGACGACCGAGAACGGCTGGTTCGCCGCCCGCCCCTCCGGCACCGAAGACGTCTACAAGATCTACGCCGAAAGCTTCAACGGCCAACCCCACCTAACCCAAATCCAAACCGAAGCCAAAGCTCTAGTCGCCGCCGCCATCGCGTAATTCTTCAGTCATCGACTAACTTGTTTGTCATTCCTCCGCTTCGCTGCGGAATGACAAATAAAGCTGCTCTCTAGCAATAGAGAAACTGCTCTAAGTTTTCGTAGCTTGATCCACCACTATTATTGGGAGATCGAGATACCAGAACTTAGAGGTGGCCACCCGTCGGACGTCACCAGTCTGTCATTACCCCCCCCGGGGGGTATATACTCATGTTGCTGATTACACGTACGTTGCATTGTCGTATATACTGTGTGGTATATACTAATTCTTGTTGTCTCCCTGAATTTAGATTCGAGAGAACGGGAAAGGCCCGACGATTATGTCGGGCCTTTCTTCTTCTTCTACTTCAATTATACGATTTGTGGATTAACTAAAATGCCATTGAATTGTTTGCGGTAAAGTGCTGATACTGCGTGGCTTATCTGTAAAACTCGAGGTGGCTGGGCTTGACATGCGGATTTGCTGGGCTTTCGTGTGCTTATGAAGAAAACATCTGCGCGGTTCATCCGCTGCTCTCCGATCTCACCGTCGAAGAGATCGCGGGTGCCCCACTATTATTGGGAGATCAAGATACAAAAACTCAGGGTGGCCCCCCCGCCACCGTTTATGTGTATAGCAGGACTGTAAACAGTAACATTGCAAGATACTCCGTTTTCCGGCATACTTATACGAGTGCCTTGACTTTGGGTTGGGGCCAGTCACAATTACCACGGTCGAACGATTCCTCCGGCAGAGTTGCAAGACAGTTGTCGGGCGGGTTCAGGGGATGCGGGACGGGCGGCGAGGTTGGTCGCGCGGAACGGGGACGCTGCAAGGGTTCGTACGGTGGGAGACGAGGGAAGAATGGCAAAGAAGCTGTCCAAGAATGTGGTGAAGGCGCGCGCGCTCGTAGAGCCCCGTCCATACACCCTGATCGATGCGGTACCACTCATTCAAAAAGTGAAGTTTGCGAAGTTTGACGAGACCGTCGATCTGACGATGCGTTTGGGCGTTGACCCCAAGCACGCCGACCAGATGGTGCGCGGAACCGTTGTTCTGCCGCATGGACTGGGCAAGACCAAGATTGTCGCGGTCATCGCCTCGGGCGACAAGGTTGCCGATGCGTTGGCTGCCGGAGCCGAGTTTGCCGGCGGCGAAGAGCTGGTTGAGAAGATTCAGAAAGAGGGCTGGACCGCCTTCGACGCTCTGATCTCGACCCCGGACATGATGAAGTCGGTCGGACGTCTGGGCAAGGTTCTCGGACCCAAGGGCCTGATGCCGAATCCCAAGACCGGAACCGTGACCACCGACGTTGTCTCGGCGATCAAGGAGATCAAGGCTGGTAAGGTCGAGTTCCGCACGGATAAGACCGCGCTGGTTCACGTTCCCGTGGGCAAGGTCTCGTTCGACGCGCAGAAGCTGGTGGATAACGCCATGACGGTGATTAGCTCGGTGTTGAAGGCAAAGCCTTCGGCGGCCAAGGGCAAGTACGTCAAGGGAATGTTTATCAGCTCGTCGATGGGCCCCGGCGTTGTGCTGGACTCGTCCGTGTTGGATCTTGCTGGCAAGGTTTAGTCGCACTCTAAAGAAACAGGCTCGATCTGACGCGTGAGCGAGGGGCGAGTGAGCGAAAGCAAAAGAGGATTCTGTTATGCCATTGACTAGAGCAAAGAAGACGGAGAAGGTGACGGTGCTCGCAGGCGAGCTCGAACACTCGACCTCGGCCATCGTCGGCACATTCGCCGGACTGACCGCAGAGAAGGACAACGCACTGCGCAAGGCGGTTCGCGAGGCCGGCGGAAGCTATCACGTGGTCAAGAACAAGCTGGCCGCACGCGCCGGACAGGGAACTCAGATTGAGGCCGCACTGCTGGGTCTCAAGGGTGTCTCGTCGGTTGCGTACACGTCGGGCGATCCGGTGGCGCTGGCTAAGGCGCTGGCTGGCTTCGTCAAGGACAACGCCGAGTTCTTTACCTTCAAGCTGGGAATCGTTGAGGGCAAGGTTATCTCGGTCGACGAGATCAAGGCACTGGCCACCATGCCGGGCAAGGAAGAGCTGTTCAGCAAGCTGCTGTTCCTGATCCAGTCTCCCGCGCAGCGTTTGGCTACGGTCATCAACGCTACGGGTCGCGATCTGGCGGTCGTCATCAATCAGGGCGTGGAGAAGGGCAAGTTCGGCGGGGCTGCGGCTCCGGCGGTCGAAGCCGCTCCGGTTGAGGTTGTGGCGGAAGCTCCTGTGGCTGAGGTTGCTGTTGAGGCTCCTGCGGCAGAGGTTGCTGCGGAAGCACCTGCGACAGAGGCGTAAAAGTTTCGCTTCGTTCCGTCGGGTGCGCTTGTCTGGGCGCAACGGAAACCCGGTGGAACTGGGGCAACCGAAGAGGTGTTTGGCTTCGGGCGAGTAATAGGCAGTACAAAAGTTTTGCAATATAAATTTTTAGGAGAAATAACATGGCAGACATTCAGCAGTTGGAAGATCAGATCGTTTCGCTTAGCCTTCTCGAGGCTTCGGAGTTGGTGAAGAAGCTTGAAGAGCGTCTCGGCGTCTCGGCAGCAGCAGCAGTTGCAGCCCCGGCAGCCGGCGGCGGCGCAGTAGCAGCAGCCGTGGAAGAGAAGACCGAGTTCACCGTCATCCTGAAGGATGCTGGCGCGAACAAGATCTCTACCATCAAGGCCGTACGCGAAGTCACCGCCCTGGGCTTGAAGGAAGCCAAGGATCTGGTTGACGGCGCCCCGAAGGCGTTGAAGGAGAACGTTTCGAAGGAAGATGCAGCAGCCATCGCCAAGAAGTTCGACGGCATTGCAACTGTAGAAATCAAGTAGTTACCCTACCGGCTTGCACTCCGAGGCAGAACGCGGTATTCTTCTCTATGGAGAACCGCCTCTGCCTTGGTGTGCTAGTAGGCAGTCAGCGTTTCCGGAAAAACCGGCAACCATTCGACGTGAAATCGGTATATAGGGAAAATCTTCCGGCCTATCCTGCGTGAGCGGGCTACGAGGCCGGCCACTCTGCGAGTCTGGCGGCGGACTGCACGGTGACACAGGAACAGTAGCGGCAGCAAAACCTTGAGGCTAGGCGAGCTTCAAAGGGTGGCAGGCATTTATTCAGCTACAGAGATAGTGCACAAGTCGGTCTTTGCGCTCATGGGATGTGCTGTCCCTGTGAGCGCTTTTCTGCGTTTCCCGGTTGGGACGCCTGAAATCAACCTTACGGGGACTTTATAACAGCTCCCGCAGTCCAGCGAAAGTTAAATCTTTCCACCGGGCTGGCAAGACGAAAACAGTAGCAGGCGCAGTGGCCAGACCGCATCGAGGGCGGCGAGGCGAATCAAGCGCAATTGAAATAAACCCGGAGAGCTGCATTGCGGCTCTCCCCCTTCAGGCGCAGTTGGATTAATCCTCCGGCAGCGAACTTTGAAGGGCCTCGAATAGAAGCTTCAGGAGACTCAGCATGTCCAGCGAGATGCGCGCGGTTCGTAGCCGCCTTGACTTTTCCAAGATTCCCACCTCCATCCAGATCCCGAACCTCATTGAGGTTCAGCGGCGCAGCTATGAGCGCTTTCTGCAGATGGACAAGCTGCCTCAAGAGCGCGAGGACAATGGCCTGCAATCGGTCTTCACCTCGGTCTTCCCGATCACCGATTTTCGTAATATCTCAGAGTTGGAGTTTGTCGACTTCTCCATCGGCAACTGGGAGTGCAAGTGCGGCTACCTCAAGGGGCTGAATCATCTGCGCACGGCCTGCTCCAGCTGTGGACACATGGTCATCACCGACCCGTTCCATCCCGGCGATGTACTCTGCGGATACTGCGGAACATACAACAAGAACACGCCTGACTTCTGTACCAAGTGCGGCGATCCTGTCGGCCTGCAGTTGAAGTACGACCAGGCAGAGTGCGAAGAGCGCGGCATGACCTACTCCGCGCCGCTGAAGGTGACCATTCGCCTGAAGGTCTACGACAAGGATCCCGAGACCGGCGTGAAGACCCTGCGCGACATGAAGGAGCAGGAGGTTTTCTTCGGCGATATTCCGCTGATGAGCGCCAACGGCACATTTATCGTCAACGGCACGGAGCGCGTCATCGTCAGCCAGTTGCATCGTTCGCCCGGCGTCTTCTTCGAGACGGCGAACAATCACACCTACTTCCTGGGCAAGATCATTCCGTACCGTGGTAGCTGGGTGGAGTTTGAGTACGACCAGAAGAATACGCTGTACGTCCGCATCGATCGCAAGCGCAAGTTTCTGGGAACGATCTTCCTGCGCGCTCTCGGACTGCGTACGGACGAAGAGATTCTCAAGACCTTCTACACCGTTGACACCATCAATATCGCCGATGGCAAGATGAGCTGGAAGGTTCCCGCCGAGGAGCAGGCGAGCAATCTGCTGGGCACACGTCCGGCTGGAGCGATCGTTGCGAAGGGCGAAGAGATTCTGCCCGCAGGTCGCAAGGTTACTGCGCACACGTTGAAGCAGTTGCATACGCACAAGGTGGAGTGGGTCGAGGTGGAGACAAGCGAGTTCGACGGCGCGATGAGCGCGGCGGACATCGTTGATCTGACCACCGGAGAGCTGCTGTACGAGTCGAACCAGGAGCTGACCGCCGACAAGCTGCACAAGATTCTGCAGTCGGGTGTGACCACGATCGAGGTCTTCTTCCCAGAGCGCGACGATGTGGGCAACATCATCACCAACACGCTGCGCCGCGACACGGTGCGCAAGCCCGAAGAGGCTCTGATCGAGATCTACCGCAAGCTGCGGCCAGGCGACCCACCGACGCTGGACACTGCGAGCGCGCTCTTCGAGGGCATGTTCTTCGACCAGCGCAAGTATGACTTCTCTCGCGTAGGCCGGTTGAAGTTCAACATCAAGCTGTATGAGGATCAGTCGGCCGATGGTCTGGACAAGCGGACGCTGACTCCCGAGGACTTCTACGGAACGATTCGCTACCTGCTGAAGCTGCGCAAGAACATCGGCAACGTCGATGACATCGATCACCTTGGAAACCGCCGCGTACGCGCCGTTGGCGAGCTGATGGAGAATCAGTTCCGTATCGGATTGGTGCGCATGGAGCGGGCGATCAAGGAAAAGATGAGCGTGTATCAGGAGATGTCGACGGCGATGCCGCACGACCTGATCAACGCCAAGCCGGTGATGGCGGCGATCCGCGAGTTCTTCGGATCGAGCCAGCTCTCGCAGTTCATGGATCAGACTAACCCGCTGTCGGAGATCACGCACAAGCGTCGCCTCTCCGCCCTCGGGCCTGGTGGTCTGTCTCGCGAACGCGCAGGCTTCGAGGTGCGCGACGTCCATCCCACTCACTACGGACGCATCTGCCCGATTGAGACGCCGGAAGGCCCGAACATCGGCCTCATCAGCTCACTGTCGTGCTTTGCGCGGATCAACGAATACGGCTTCATCGAGTCGCCGTATCGCCGCGTGAAGAACGGTCAGGTTCTGGACTACGTTGCAGTGACCAACGCGGGCGAGAGCACGCTGCGTCAGGGCGATCACATTGAAGTCAGCGAGGCGCGCAAGCTCAACGAGCATCTGCGCAAGGAGAACAAGCGGACGGTTGAGTTTGAGCCGTTCAGCTTCTACCTGTCGGCGTGGGAGGAAGATCGCCACACCGTCGCGCAGGCCAATATTGAGTTGGACGAGAAGCTGAACATCGTGCAGGACATCGTGGATGCGCGTCGTCAGGGCAACTTCGTCATGGTCAACAAGGCGGACGTGGACTACGTTGACGTCTCGCCGAAGCAGCTTGTGTCGGTTGCGGCATCGCTGGTTCCATTCCTCGAACATGATGATGCAAACCGCGCTTTGATGGGTGCGAACATGCAGCGTCAGTCGGTGCCATTGCTGGTTGCCGAGGCTCCGCTGGTCGGCACGGGTATGGAAGGCGTGACGGCTCGCGACTCGGGCGCAGTCATTCTGGCCAAGCGTAATGGAATTATCGATTCGGTCGATTCGGAGCGCATCATCGTGCGCGTCGAAGGCGAACATCATCCGACGCAGTTGTCGCGTGAGGTTGGTTCGGATATTTATCAGTTGACCAAGTTCAAGCGCTCGAACCAGAACACCTGCATCAATCAGAAGCCGATCGTTCGTCACGGCGACCGCGTCATCAAGGGTCAGGTCATCGCCGACGGGCCTTGCACGGAGCAGGGCGAACTCGGGTTGGGACGCAACGTTCTGGTGGCCTTTATGCCATGGCGTGGGTACAACTTCGAGGACGCGATTCTCATCAGTGAGAAGCTGGTTCGCGAGGACTATTACACCTCGATTCACATCGAGGAGTTCGAGATCGAGGCGCGCGACACCAAGCTCGGGCCGGAAGAGATCACACGCGATATTCCCAACGTCAGCGAGCACGCACTGCGCGATCTCGACGAGAGTGGAATCATCCGCATCGGCGCCAGCGTTGGGCATAACGACATTCTGGTCGGCAAGGTGACGCCCAAGGGCGAGACGCAGTTGACGCCAGAAGAGAAGTTGCTGCGCGCCATCTTCGGCGAGAAGGCGGGCGACGTTCGCGACGCTTCGCTGACGTGCCCTCCGGGTATCGAGGGAACGATCGTCGACGTTCGCATCTTCAGCCGCAAGGGGCAGGAGAAGGACGAGCGCGCCAAGCAGATTGAGCAGGAGCAGATCGAGAAGCTGGAGCGTAATCTGGCCGACGAGATCCGCATTCTGACCGACGAGCGTCTCAAGCGTCTTGAAGCAATTCTCGGCAAGAAGGAAGTTCTTGCCGACCTGCACGACGAGCGCACCAACAAGAAGCTGTTGTCGAAGGGCGACATTCTCGACCGCGACATGATTGAGCTGATCAGCACACGCAACCTGAAGCGGATTCGTTATGCCGACAAGGATCCGCGCGTGAATGAGCAGATCGACGAGATCGAGGAGATGACCTCGCGCCAGATCGACGTACTGCGCAAGATCACCAATGAGAAGATCAGCAAGATGCAGAAGGGCGATGAACTTTCGCCCGGCGTCATCAAGCTGGTCAAGGTATACATCGCGATGAAGCGTCGTCTGTCGGTCGGTGACAAGATGGCCGGACGTCACGGTAACAAGGGTGTCGTCTCGCGCATTCTGCCCGAGGAGGACATGCCTTATCTTCCCGATGGCACACCGGTCGAGATCGTTCTGAATCCGCTCGGCGTACCTTCTCGAATGAACGTCGGACAGATTCTGGAGACGCATCTTGGTTGGGCTGCGCACGAGCTTGGCAAGCAGGTTGCCGAGTTGGCCGAGCAGATGCATTCGGCTGCCGAGGTTCGCGAACTGTTCAAGGCGCGCTTTGCTGGTACGGCCGCTCTCAACCAGCTTCTTGACCTCGACGACGAGCAGACCCTGCGCGTCGCCGCTGGAATGAAGCGCGGCGTGTGGTTCGGCACGGCGGTCTTTGACGGCGCGCGCGAGACAGAGATCAAGGCGTTGCTGAAGTCTGCCGGATTGCCCAGCTCGGGCAAGACGCAGCTCTACGACGGTATGATTGGTGAACCGTTCGAGCAGCCAGCGACGGTCGGCTACATCTACATGTTGAAGCTCTCGCATCTTGTCGATGACAAGATCCACGCACGCTCCATCGGGCCGTACAGCTTGATCACACAGCAGCCGCTGGGTGGTAAGGCACAGTTCGGCGGACAGCGCTTCGGAGAGATGGAAGTGTGGGCGCTGGAAGCATACGGCGCGGCTTACATTCTGCAAGAGCTGTTGACGGCGAAGTCCGACGATGTCTTCGGTCGTACGAAGATCTACGAGGCCATCGTCAAGGGCGAGGCGGCGATCGAACCCGGCGTGCCGGAGTCGTTCAACGTGTTGATCCGCGAACTACAGTCGTTGTGCCTGGACGTCGAACTGATCAAGGTCGCCGATCAAGAGCACAAGAAGGTAGCGCTGCCATCGATTGCCGAAGTAGCCGCTGCTGCTGAATAAGACAAACATGGTGGGGTCAGAGGTATGAATCCTCTGACTCCCGCCAAAGTTTTTACGGGCCGTAGGTCCGAGGAACCAGAGACACGCAGCAAAGAAACTCGCAACACCACAATTGAAGACAAGCAAGAGCACCAGAACCAGAGGCATCGCGATGCGCCTGAAGTCATCGCGTGAAATGCAAGAACAACCGCAGCCAACCTGCTGCTTAACGGAGATGTAAATCATGTTCCGCTCCAGCCCCTTCGAACTTACCGGTCCCATTGTCGACTTTGACGCCATCCAGATTCAGCTAGCCTCGCCGGAGAAGATCCGCTCGTGGTCGCATGGCGAAGTTACCAAACCCGAGACGATCAACTACCGTACCTTCAAGCCAGAGCGCGACGGCCTGTTCTGCGCGCGCATCTTTGGACCCATTACGGATTGGGAGTGCCTGTGCGGCAAGTACAAGCGCATGAAGCACCGCGGCGTCATCTGCGACAAGTGCGGCGTTGAAGTGACGCTGAGCAAGGTTCGTCGCGAACGGCTCGGCCACATTGAGCTGGCCAGCCCCTGCTCGCACGTCTGGTTCTTCAAGGGCCTGCCTTCGCGCATCGGTCATTTGCTGGACATCAGCCTGCGCGAGTTGGAAGCTGTGCTGTACTTCGAGTCGTATGTTGTGGTCGATCCAGGCGACGCTCCGGTCAAGGAGCGCGAGGTCATCAAGGACGAGACCAAGTTCCGCGAGTTGGACGACCAGTATCGCCCGACCGGTTTCAAGGCTATGATGGGCGCCGAGGCGATCAAGGAGCTATTGAAGCGCGTTGATGTCAACGAGCTTTCGATCGAGCTGCGCGAGCGCATGAAGACCGAGACCTCGCTACAGAAGAAGCTGAAGTATTCCAAGCGGCTGAAGATTGTCGAGGCGTTCCGCAAGTCCGACAACAAGCCGCAGTGGATGATTCTGGATGTGATTCCGGTCATTCCGCCAGAGCTTCGCCCGCTGGTTCCGCTGGATGGCGGACGCTTTGCTACGTCTGATTTGAACGATCTCTATCGTCGCGTCATCAACCGCAACAACCGGTTGAAGAAGCTGATGGATCTGCATGCGCCCGAGGTCATTGTGCGCAACGAGAAGCGCATGTTGCAGGAGGCCGTCGATGCGTTGTTCGATAATGGTCGCCGTGGCCGCGTGCTGCGTGGCGCGAACAATCGTCCGCTGAAGTCGCTCTCCGATACGCTGAAGGGCAAGCAGGGCCGCTTCCGTCAGAACCTGCTGGGCAAGCGCGTCGACTACTCTGGCCGTTCGGTCATCGTGGTTGGGCCAGAGCTACAGTTGCACCAGTGCGGTCTGCCGAAGAAGATGGCGCTCGAACTCTTCAAGCCATTCATCTATCACCGTCTGGAACAGACCGGTCATTGCACCACCATCAAGCAGGCCAAAGAGATGGTCGAGATGCAGGATCCGATCGTGTGGGACATTCTTGAAGAGGTCATCAAGGATCACCCGATCATGCTGAACCGCGCTCCGACGCTGCATCGTCTGGGCATTCAGGCGTTCGAGCCGGTGTTGGTCGAAGGCAAGGCGATCAAGATTCATCCTCTGGTCTGCACGGCGTTCAACGCCGACTTCGATGGCGATCAGATGGCCGTGCATATTCCTCTGTCTCCCGAGGCGCAGATCGAGGCCTCGGTGCTGATGCTGGCATCGCACAACATTCTGTCGCCAGCCAGTGGTCAGCCGATCACCGTGCCAACGCAGGATCTGGTTCTCGGTATCTACTACCTGACGAAGGCAAAGGTCAACGCCATCGGCGAGGGACGCGTCTTCGCCAACATCGAAGAGGTGTTGATGGCGCTCGAGGCCAAGCAGGTTGAGACGCTGACTCCGATCCGTCTGCGCTACACCGGGCCGGTACTGGACATGACGACCGCCTACGACGATCAGGACTTGAACCATACGGACGTCGTTCAGTTCAACAAGCAGTTCATCTCGACCACCGTCGGACGCGCGATTCTCAACGACGCACTACCCGAGGGGATGCCGTACGTCAATGGATTGCTGAAGAAGAAGGGAATCGGGCAGCTCGTCAACTACTGCTATCTGAACCTCGGACTCAAGGTTACGGTCAAGACGCTGGACAAGATCAAGGCCCTCGGCTTTACCTACGCCACACGGTCTGGACTCTCGGTCGGCTTGGATGACATGGTTATTCCAGACTCGAAGTACACGCTGGTGGGCGACGCGGAGAAGACCGTTCTCGCCATGCAGCAGCAGTATCTGGACGGAGCCATCACCAACGGCGAACGTTCGAACAAGGTCATCCAGATGTGGTCGGGAGTCACCGAACGCGTCGCCGATGAGATGTTCAACAACATGAAGCGCGCGGACAAGGAGGGAGCCATGAATCCGATTTACATCATGGCCGACTCTGGAGCTCGAGGATCGAAGCAGCAGATTCGTCAGCTCTCCGGTATGCGTGGTTTGATGGCCAAGCCGAGCGGCGAGATCATCGAGACCCCGATTACGGCGAACTTCCGCGAAGGACTCACCGTGTTGCAGTACTTCATCTCGACTCACGGAGCACGTAAGGGACTGGCCGATACCGCGCTGAAGACGGCGGACTCGGGCTACCTGACGCGTCGTCTGGTCGATGTGGCGCAGGACGTCATCATCTCCGAGAATGATTGCGGCACGGTCGAAGGCATCTACGTCACGCCGATCATCGAGGCGGGCGAGGTCATCGAGCCGTTGCGCGACCGCATCATTGGCCGCGTCTCGCTGGAGAAGCTGAAGGACTTCGAGGGCAAGACGATTGTCGAAGTCAATCAGGAGATCGACGAAGATCTCGCCTCCGCAGTTCAGGCTGCGGGTATCGAGAAGGTCAAGATCCGCTCGGTGCTGACTTGCGAATCCAAGCGCGGCGTCTGCATCCTCTGCTACGGTCGTAACCTCGGCTCGGGCAAGATGGTGGAGATGGGCGAGGCCGTCGGCGTCATCGCGGCGCAGTCGATCGGCGAGCCGGGAACCCAGCTCACCATGCGTACCTTCCACATCGGCGGAACCGCCAGCCGCGTCTCTGACGCCTCGCACATTGAGGCCAAGAACGCTGGTAGTGTGCGCTTCATCAACCTGGTTACCGTGCGCAGCAAGGACGGCGGCTTGGTTGCAATGAATCGCAACGGATCGATTGCTATCATCGACGACAAGGGTCGCGAGAAGGAACGCTACGCGGTCGTCTACGGAGCAAGGCTCAAGGTTGAGGAAGGCACGGCGGTCACGCAGGGAGAGAGGCTCGGAGAGTGGGATCCCTACACCTTCTCGATTCTCACCGAGATCGCTGGAACCGTTCACTTCAAGGACTTGCAGGAGGGCGTCACGCTCAACGACGAGGTCGATGAGGTCACTGGCCTCAGCCGTCTGGTCGTCGCCGATTCCTCCGATGAGAAGCGTCAGCCTGCCATCATCATCAAGTCCGGCTCTACCAGCAAGCGTTATCTGATGCCCTCGCGCGCTCACCTTATGGTGGTCGATGGCGACGAGCTATTCCCGGGCGACGTTCTGGCCAAGATCCCACGCGAAACAACGCGTACCAAGGACATCACCGGAGGTCTGCCGCGCGTCGTCGAACTCTTCGAGGCACGCAAGCCCCGCGATCCGGCGATCATCAGCAAGATCGATGGCGTGGTTCGCTTCGGCGAAGTCAGCAAGGGACAGCGCAAGGTCTACGTCACTGCGGACAACGGGCAGGAAGAGGAGTACAGCGTTCCGCGCGGCGTCTACGTCAACGTGCAGGAAGGCGAGCGTCTGCGCGCTGGCGATCCTCTGATCGACGGACCGCGTAGTCCTCATGACGTTCTCGAGGTTCTTGGCGAGCGCGCTGTGCAGACCTATCTGGTCAACGAGATTCAGGAGGTCTATCGTCTACAGGGCGTGACCATCTCGGATAAGCATATCGAGACGATCGTTCGCCAGATGCTGCGTTGGGTCAAGATCGAAGAGATCGGCGACACCAACTTCCTGCTGGAACAACAGACGGATCGCTTCAGGTTCAACGAAGAGAACCAGCGCGTACTGATGACGGGCGGACGTCCGGCCATTGGTCGCTCGCTTCTGCTCGGCATCACCAAGGCGTCGCTCTCCACCGACAGCTTCATCTCGGCGGCCAGCTTCCAGGAGACCACACGCGTACTGACCGAAGCCAGCATCAACGGCTCCATCGACACGCTGCGCGGACTCAAGGAAAACGTCATCGTCGGTCGCCTTATCCCGGCTGGTACGGGCATGGATTACTATCGCAACGTTCAACTCTCCGCAGAGTTGGAAGAAGCGGCAGCCCAGGTCCAGAACGAGGTGACAGCAGCCATCGAAGCCGAAGAGCGCGAACTGGAACTCATGCGCATGGAAGGCGAGCAGGAAGAGATGGCCGCCGAATAGGTGCTTCGCACCGTTCTCGACGCTTCGCGTGGAAGCGCTTCGCGCCCTACTACCAAAACCAACAACGGCAGAGCTTCGGCTCTGCCGTCGTTGGTTTTACTCTCAACTTGACATTGTTATCACTCGGTAATAACAATAAGGCATGGCGGTTCGTGACCCCAGCCTCGACACGCTCTTGCTGCTCGATGGCGAGAGCTTCGTCGCGGATGCTGGCGGAAAGTGCTGGGTCAAGTTTGTCGTCAAGCAGTGTGCTGTCTCGCCGCAACGACCGCATGGGCTGGACTACTCTCTGACACTGCACGATGAAGGCGGCAATCGTCTTCTAGGCTTCGACAATGCACATGCCGTTCGCGAGGGAGCAGGGCCGGGAGCGCGCACCCGCATCGAGTACGATCATAAGCATTCCGGTCAACGGGCCCGTTTTTACACTTACGCCGACGCCGCAACGTTGCTTGCGGACTTCTGGTCGGAGGTTGAAGTCATCTTGCAGAAAAGGAGTACGCAGCCATGACCACACTGAAAGTCGGCATCGCCACACTGGATCAGTACAAGAAGCGGACCATGGCCATTGCACGCGGTCAGTACGTCCCGCCGCGCAATGAGCCGAAGGTCTGGTTCCAGTCGCTGGAGACCCTGTCGCAGGTGCTCTCGGATCGAAATCGCGCACTGCTCGCGCTCATCGTCAAGACGCAGCCGCAGTCGCTCACCGAGCTTGCCGAGACGACCGGGCGCGCCAAGTCGAACCTATCGCGCACGCTCAAGACCATGGAGCGCTATGGCTTGGTCTACTTCGAGCAAGGCCCAAACCGCCAGATCGCTCCGCGAACCAACTACTCCGGCGTGAAACTAGAGATGACCTTCCAATAGTGCTTTGCACCGTTCTCGACGCTTCGCGCCCTACTACCAAAACCAACGACGGCAGAGCTTCGGCTCTGCCGTTTTGTTTGTGTTGAAAGGCTGCGGAGTTATTACCCCGAGAGAGGTTTGAAGGGCGGGGGGACTTACCTAAAGTGGTAGATACCGATGAGGTGCAGTGGTCGATTGTGTGTCTGCGATGAGGTACGCTTTATATACTGGTTGATTTCTCGGATGCTATTCAGGGATTGTCATGCAGCATTAGAGCAGCTCTTGTAGTGCTGTATCCCGTCGTCGAATGAAGGAAAGCAGATTCCTCCGCTTCGCTACGGAATGACAAGCAAATTGGTCTACAGTAATTCAGGAACGGCTCTAATACGGGGAACGACCGACGGCGATGACTCCTCCAGAGATGGACGAAGAGGCAGCAATGGACAGTAAGAGTTATCCAACACGGGGTATGTATCCGTTTGACGGCGCTGCGAATGGGGAGGTAGGTTCGGCATCGGTTGATGAGGATTCGACTGCGGCGGAGGAGGTTGTGACGATACGGCCCAATAAGGATTTGGTGACTGTACGTCAGCGCCCGCCGCTCCCTGAACCGATGGAAGATGGGCTGGATCCAGTGGTGTCCATGTTGCGTGAGGCCTCCTTCCCGTCCCGCTTCTCGCCCGAGATGCGCAGGGCTAAACAGGAGAAGGCAAGGGCTGAGAAGGAAAAGGCGGAGAAAGCACAGACGGTGAGGGAACGGATAGAGAAAGAGAAGGCCGAAAAGGAGCTTCTGGAAAAGGCGCGGATCGCCAAGGAAGAGTTTGAGAAGGAGCGTCTGGAAAAAGCTCGTCTGGAGAAGGATCTGTGGGAGAAGGCGTGTCTGGATATGGACGAGTTATCTCGCGCTCAGGCAGAGAAGGCGCGAGCGGAAGAGAATGCGCAGCTTGAGATGGATCTGGCAGAGGAGGCGAAGAGCAAAGACGCAGAGTCCGAGAAGGTTGAAGCTGCCTCGGTTCCAGTTCCCAAGCCGATCTCTGAGCCGGAGATCAAAAAAAAATATGCTCCCGTGACTGTGGCAGTACAGAGCGAGACCGCGAAGCCTGAGACCGTAGGTACAAAGGTTGAGGACATCCGATCGCAGATGGCAAGCAGTGAGGCTGCGCCGCCGGAGGATGATGAGGCGAAGTCTATACGCAGGAAGCGGCTTCTCGTTGTGGGAGCTATTGCACTTGTTGGTTTGGTCATTCTTTTCTTTGTTGGGCGAGGGCTGCGTCGCTTCCTTGCGTTTGAGCGAACCGACCGGTTGATGGTTGCGTCGATTGAGAACCAGACAGGCGACAAGACTCTGGACGGGGTTGTGGTGCAGGGGCTGGAGTTTGCCTTGCAGGAGTCTGCGACGCTGGCGTTTAGCGGAGAAGATGCGCATCGCTGGGCAGTGCAGCAGGCGGCGGGCAGCGCGGATCGGCTCGCAAACGCAGTGCCAGCGGTTCCAGAGAATGCAGCGTCAGCACGGCAGGCGGCTCTGGCTGTGGGAGCGAAGGCCTATGTCTACGGGACGATTCGCGTCTCGGGAACGGCTTACACGTTGACCGTCGATGTATTCAATGCCAAAAGCAATCGCAAGCTGACGGAGGCGCAGGAGACGGCGACCAGTCGCGAGCAGATTGTTCCGGCGATTGATCAGATTGCGGTGAAGCTGCGCTCTGCGCTGGGCGAGAAGAACGCTGTAGTTCTGCGCACGAGGATTCCGTTGAACCTGGAGGCGAGTTCGAATCTGGAGGCTCTGCACCAGTTCAACCTGGGTGAGGCCGCGCTGGTGGACGGCAAGATCGGCGACGCGATCAGCGCCTTCCAATCGGCTGCGACGCTGGATCCGAAGTTCATTCAGGCGCAGGTTCAACTCTCGTGGCTGTACGGCAGTCAGCATGCCGAGGCGGCGAGCGCGGCTGCGGCTCAGATGGCTGAGCAGGCTGCGGGATCAGCCAGCGAGCGCACGGTTTTGCTCTCGCGCTACGCCTACGACGTCAACGCTGCGGGAGATCTGGACGGAGCCGACGTGGCGATTCGTCGCTTTGTAGAACTCTATCCGCATGACTCGCAGGGTGCGCTGGGACTGGCTCGCCTGCTGCGGATGCAAGGTCGCCCGAGCGAGGCTCTGGACGTGGCCAAGCGCGGCATTGCAGACGATCCCTACAATGCGGGGCTGTATGAGCAGGCTGAGCTTGCGCTGATCGGTCTGGATCGCTACGGCGATGCGCTGGAGTTGGAGCAGAAGTCGCAAAAGATGGCTCTGGCGCACGATGGAATCGCGCTGAGGTCGAATTATCTGGCGGGTCAGACAGCGGCGTTGGAGGTCTCCATTGAGCGGGTGGAGCGGCCTTTGCGCAGTGCGGCGACGATGGCTGACTACGGAATCTATCTGGACGATACCGGACAGATGGCCGCCGGCGCGACGCTCTGGAGAACGATGGCTGCGGGGACAAACTCCGACCAGACCGCAACGGCGAGCGGGCCGTGGCTGCTGGCGCAGGGCGCGCTCGACCGCGCACTGGTGGGCGATTGCGACGACGCCTTGCAGATGGCGCGGACGGCTCTTGCTCCCGAGCAAAAGCCGGGGATGACGACGAACTTCAACGCCGGATTGGCGGCGGCGCTTTGCGGCAACAACGCACTGGCCGAGCAGGTGATTCCTACGCTGGAAAGTAACTGGCCCAAGGCGACGCAGGTTGTGGGTTTCGATCTGCCGGAGTTGAAGGCCGCCGTGGCGCTGGGCGAGCACGAACCGCAGGTGGCGATCGCAGAACTGGCCGGAGCGCGCGCGAACGATCCGACATTGTTGACGAACTACCTGCGTGCGCTGGCCTATCTGGGAGCGCATCAGACGGCTCTCGCAGTGGCGGATCTTCAGACAGTGCTTGGCCATCGCGGCCTTGCGCTGACCGGCGGCAGCAACCTTTACCCTGTGGCACAGAGCGCGTTGATCCGAGCCTACGCCGAGAGCGACGACAAGAACAACAGCGCGCAGGCGAGTCAGAAATTTATGGAGTTGTGGCGTGGTGCCGATCCGGCGGAACAACTTCGGTTGAGCAGCGGCGCAGTCGCGCATTAATGCATTTTAGGCAGCGGTGAGACTCTGCTGCGACGAGAAAAAGCAGATTCCTCCGCTTCGCTGCGGGATGACAAACAAAAGATGCTGCGGAATGACCAATAAAAGATGCTGCGGAATGACCAATAAAAGATGCTGTGGAATGATAAACAGGTTGGTTTATAGCCATTCCGAAATGAATAAATGCAACAGCGCGGGGCCTGAGCTTACGCTCTGAGCAGAGCGACGGCCATGCGGTTGAGCGGAGTCGGAATGCCGTGCTTCTCCCCGAGACGCACAATCACCCCGTTGCGCGCATCGACCTCCATGGGGCGACCTGCGAGGCGGTCTGCGGCCAGCGAGTTAATGGCCTCCGGTGGCCCGCTGCGAATGGACGCCAGAATGCGCTCGCCGATAGCATCGTCGAGTTTGGCCCCTTCGGCCCGCCCAACCGCGACGCACTCGGCGATAATTCCAAGCGCAAGCTCTCCCAGAGATCTGTCGTCGAGGACGCCCGCAGGCTTTCTGGTCAGCGCAGAGATTACGCCAGCCGCATTGATGCAGAGCTTGTTCCAGACTGTAGTGAGGAAGTCGTCGGTCAGTTCGACCCGGGCCGGGCTTCCGGCGAAGAGATCAGCAAAATCTTTGCCGATGGATGTATTTTCGACGCGCATCACCGCCTGCGATCGTTGCAGGATGCTGCCATCGGCCCGTCGTTCGGTCGGGACATCGACGACCACCGGCAGCACGGCCCATTCCGGCGCAAAGTTCTCGCGATGCTCCACGCCGTTCTGCACCACGGCGATCTGCGTCTTCGCGTCGCAGAGTTGGTTGAGCCACAGCTTCGCGCCCGCGCAGTCGTAGACTTTGGTCGCGACCAGCACCCAGTCGACCGGCGTTGCCTCAGCCGGATCGGTCAGGTTTGGCGCTTCCATGCGAATCACTCCATCGGGCGTCTTGATCGTCAACTGCGACAGCGGCCGTCGCGTACACAGAACCAGCTTGTGCGCGCCCGTTGTCTCTAGCTGTCCTGCGAGTACGCTCCCGATCGCCCCCACTCCAACCACAGCCACACGCGCCATTTGAGACTCCATGAAAAGCTACAAGATGTACCGGCTCAGATCCTGATCCTTCACGATGCCGGCCACCTGCTGGCGCACGTACTCGGGATCGACCACGATGACCTTCTCGATGGTGCCGTCTTCCTTCTTGCGCTCGATGACGGGCAGTGGTGGCGCGGGCGCGGCAGTCTCGCCGGTCAGCGAGGCCGAGGCGCCGACGTGAGCCACTACGCCCTCTGCCGTTGCTTCAATGCGCGGACTTTTGAAGAGTTCGGGGGCCTGGAAGCTGATCTCGTCGAGCACTCGCTCCATGATGGTGTGCAGGCGGCGCGCGCCGATGTTTTCGGTCGTCTCGTTGACGCGGAAGGCGAACTGCGCCATCTCGGCAAGAGCCTCGGGAGTGAACTCCAGCTTGAGGCCCTCGGTCTCCAGCAGTGCGGTGGATTGCTTCACCAGCGACGACTTCGGCTCGGAGAGAATCCGCACGAAGTCCTCAACGGTCAGCGACTTCAACTCGACGCGGATAGGGAAGCGTCCCTGCAATTCGGGGATCAGGTCGCTCGGCTTCGAGACGTGGAAGGCTCCCGCTGCGATAAACAGAATGTGGTCGGTCGAGACCATGCCGTACTTGGTGTTGACGGTCGTGCCCTCGACGATGGGAAGAATGTCGCGTTGCACCCCTTCGCGGCTGACGTCCGGCCCATGCCCACCCTCGCGCCCGGCGATCTTGTCGATCTCGTCGAGGAAGACGATGCCGGAGCCCTCAACCCGCTCGACGGCCAGGCGCGTCACCTGATCCATGTCGATCAGGCGCGACTCCTCCTCCTGCACCAGATACTCAAACGCATCGACGACCTTCATCTTGCGCTTCTTGGTGCGCTGGCCAAAGAGGCCGGGAAGCATGTCCTTGAGGTTCATGTCCATGTCTTCGGGGCCTTGCCCGGGCATGAACTCGAAGCTTGGCTGATTGCGGTCGCGCACGTCCAGTTCGACCATGCGGTCGTCCAGCTTACCCTCGCGGAACTGTAGGCGCAGCTTCTCTCGGGTGCGCTCGTAGCTGGTCTGCTCGTGCTCGCGAGCCTTGTCGTCGGCAATCTTCGCGGCGATCTTCTCTGCGTCGGTCGTGTTGGGTTGCGCACTCTCGTCTGCGCTGATTGTCTCCTCGGCAGCGTCTTCGGGTACGGTCAACTGCATCACCTGTAGAGTGCGCACTCCGTTGGGAGTCATCATCACGGCGGTCGGCCCAGCGCTCTTCGCCGTATTTGTGGCGGCGGTCTGCATCGAAGGCGGCGGCAGCAGCAGGTCGAGCAGGCGATCCTCGGCGTTCGACTCGGCCTTGTCCTCGACCTCGTCCATCTTCTCCTCGCGCACCATGTCGATGGCGATCTCGACCAGGTCGCGCACCATCGACTCCACATCGCGGCCGACGTATCCGACCTCGGTGAACTTCGACGCCTCCACCTTGAGGAAGGGGGAGCTGGTCAGCTTGGCCAGTCTGCGCGCAATCTCTGTCTTGCCCACGCCGGTCGGCCCAATCATGATGATGTTCTTGGGCATGATGTCTTCGGCCAACTCGGGCGAGAGCTTCTGCCGCCGCATGCGGTCGCGCAGCGCAATGGCCACGGCGCGCTTGGCCGCGCCCTGCCCCACCACATACTTATCCAGCTCCGCCACGATCTCGCGCGGAGTCATCTCATCCAGCGCCAGCGCCTGATCGTCCGCCGTCCCCGGTAAAAATATCGCCATTCAGTTTAATCTCCCGTCACAGTCTGTCCCGATAGAGTTCACGAACAAGGCTTCTCGTTCGCCACAAACATTCAAATGCTCTATTTGCAGTCACAGAGGCGAAGTCCCGCTCGCCATGCACTACCTTGTTGCGCTCTTTCCGTATGGCTGATGCATATTGCATGTGTATGTCGTTCAATAGGCCGTCTTTAGATGCCTCATCAATCAGGCTTTCGAGACATCCTTGAACATTGAGTAGGTCTTTGAGCGCCCGTTCAAGAATCGAACCTGATAGCACACAGACCGTACCGTAATTGCCTAGGGCAAAGTTGATGTGGCACTCGCGAAATGGGATAATTAAGCACTCTGGTATTAACTTGGAAAAGTCGGTATCGTCCAATATATCAATAGAATCGGCTATCTGCTCAATACGATCAGCGAAAAATCTCAGCAATTCAGCTTCCGTTTTCTTCTCAGACAGCTTCTGCCTAACACACGAAGCCTTATATTGGGCGTAGCTCATACCCCGTTCTGTAGCCTGCTCGGATTCAAAGTTGTAAATGCTCCCGCCCCACTGCTTCTTCTGTTCTGGGTCTTCATACAGGGGAGGAATCTTTTCCGGCCTCTCCAAATACTCCTGAATTACCGCGTGCTGTGTATCACCCACTTGAGTCTCTATCAAGGTCTTTCTTAGGATTTCCTCTCTCGTGCTCTTAGAGGCTTTCTTCAATAGTTCGAATTGTTCCGCCAATGGTACTCGGGCTAAGTCATCCTCAAGCAGTCCAAGTGGATCTAGGTCTAACGACAATAGATTGTGGGGTGCTGTGGGATCACGCTCATAAAGGTCGAGGAATAGGTGGAGTGACTTCGATATACCACACTCTTTGCTCTTAAAAGTCATCGGTACACCTTTTTCAGCTCTTCAATCGTCAACGGTCGTATGGATATTACAAGCCGTAAGGCATCCACAATTCGGAAGAGTCATGCCAGTCCGGATTTTGTTTGCAAATCTTAACTATCTCCAGCATTCGTTCTGCCGTACCCTCGAACGATTCCGGATCTTCTAATATAAGTGCTTCGTATGTCTTTCTAAGTAATTCTGGAGTATCGGCATCAGGTTCCCAAGATAAGTATTTATACGCCCATTTTCCTGCACATCTGTCGTTTAGAACCAACCCAATCTCCGCAAGACCAATCCATGCTGCTGTATTTAATGGCTCGAACTTAATCGACCATCTGAGGCACTGGAGTGCATCAAAGTAATATTCGGATTCCTTGAAGTTTTCGCTCAACATCCCTAATGCAAGTGAGACACGAAGCCTACGATAAGGAGCTGGGAAGACAGTGTCTTCATTGAATGTTTGATCTGAAAAAAACTTTCGCAATACAGCATGAGACTTACCAAATTCAATGAATGACTTCCTGTTTTCTATATCCAGATCCTCGGCAGCGGAAACGAGCGCTGCGGGAGCCATCTTACGATCCAAGACAAATCCGATAATTGATGCAGGAAGTAAAGTCCAAATCAGATTCCAAGGGTTAGCTTCCATTATCAGGACAATTAGCACAGCTGACATCTGCCAAGTCGGTATACCTACCAACAATCTGCGCCTTTTCAGCTTTCCGCTCTCGTTGGACTGGTGGAAAACGGCAAATACGAAATACCCGAAAACGAGAATATTTACCGAAAGAAAGATATTGGCCATAACGTCCTTTCAAACTTTCTTCAGCTCTTCAATCGTCAACTGGTCATTGGTGTAGATGCAGATCTGCCCCGCAATAATCAAGCTCTTCTCGGCGATCTCGCGCGCGCTCAGATCGGTATTCTGCATCAGCGCGCGGGCCGAGGCCAGCGCGTAGCTGCCGCCCGAACCGATGGCAACGATGCCCTCGTCCGGCTCGATGACGTCGCCGTTGCCGCTGAGGACGTAGGTTCCGGTCAGGTCGCTGACGATCAGCAGAGCCTCCAGATGGCGCAGCATCTTGTCGGTGCGCCAGTCCTTGGCCAACTCGACGGCGGCTCGGCCCAGATTGCCCGCGTACTGCTCCAACTTGACCTCGAAGCGCCCGAAGAGCGAGAAGGCGTCGGCGGTGGAACCGGCAAATCCGGCCAGCACCTTGTCCTGATAGAGCCGGCGAATCTTCTTGGCCGAGGCCTTCATGACGCTCGCGCCCAGCGTTACCTGACCGTCTGCGGCCATCACCACTGAGTCGCCACGCCGCACCGACAGCACGGTCGTCGAGCGAACCCGTCTGTTATCACCAAGATCCAGAGGGTGTGCGTCCGATCCAGCGAGATTGTTTTTCGGCGAAATGTTTGAGAGATCTTCAGGAGTCGTCTTCATAGTCAACCTCCAGTATATCGCCTACGAGGTTCGAGGTTCGAGGCCTTGAACCTCGAACCTCAAACCTTGAACCTTCCTCCCGTATACTCGAATTTATGCACATGGTCGCGTCCAACTCGCGCAAGATGCAACGTGTCCTGACCGTATCGTTGGTCGCGACCTTCTGCTACGTTCTGGCGACGTTCTACTTTGGCCTGCGCGCGCACTCGCTGGCGCTGATCTCTGAGGCGGGACACAACGTCTCCGATGGTCTGGCCATTGCGCTCTCGTTCGTCGCAGTCTACTTTCAGCGTCGTCCTGCGACCGACCAGAAGACCTTCGGCTTTCAGCGCGCGGGAGTGCTTGCGGCCTTCGTCAACGCGTCTACGCTGCTGGTTTTGGCCGTGTGGATCGCGGTTTCGGCCATCCATCGCCTCTATGCTCCGGTCGTTGTCCAGCCGCGCCTGATGATGGAGGTCGCCGTCGCCGGAGTGCTGATGAACGGAGCGATTGCGGGCCTGCTGTGGAAGTTCTCCGGCGACGTCAACATTCGCTCGGTCTTCCTGCACATGCTGGGTGACACGCTCTCGACTGCTGCGGTGATCGCTGGCGGCGCGGGAATTTTGTTCACCGGAGCCTACTGGATCGACCCGGCGCTCTCGCTGGTCATTGCGGGAATGATTGCGTGGTCATCGGCCAGCATCGTGCGCGAGACGCTGAATATTCTGCTGGAAGGAACCCCCAGCACACTGCATCTGGCCGACATTCGCGCTGCCATCAGCGCCGTCCCCGGCGTACTCAACGTGCATGACCTGCATGTCTGGTCGCTCGGTTCGTCATCCCATGCGCTGGCCAGCCATGTGACGATTGGGGAGATGGCCGTCTCGGATTCAGCCACGATTCTGGACGCCATCAACAGCGCACTGCGCGCTGGCTTCCACATCACCCACACCACGATCCAGTTCGAGATTCGCGGCTGCGAGACGACGTTCGGCTGCTCCGCTCCGCCGGAGATTGAAGAGCCCGATGCGCACGGCCACCATCATCACCACGGGCACTCCCATGCTCATTGAGACTCTTTCCCGACGGGGAAATATGTTGCGCCGCAGACGAAATGCAGGGATTCTTCGCTGCGTTCAGAATGACAACTCATAAATTGTCTTCATGGCAGAAACAGAAACGCCCACCAACTTGGTGGGCGTTTCTATTTCTGCGGTTGCGATAGATCTACAGCAGGGTCGCGTCCAGCGTGATCTCTGCCGCAGCGAGCAGGCGGGAGATCGGGCAGCCTGCCTTCGCTCCGCTGGCGATCTCGTCGAACTTTGCCTTGTCGATGTTGGGAATCTTTGCCTTGCTGGTCAGGTGAATCTTGGTGATGGTAGGCGTTCCGTGCAGGTCGAGGGTGACGACGGCCGAGGTCTCGATCGACTCGGGCGTGAATCCCGCCTTGCCCAGCTCCGCGCTGAAGGCCATAGTGAAGCATCCTGCGTGGGCTGCGGCGATCAGTTCTTCTGGGTTTGTCCCTACGCCGCTCTCAAAGCGCGCGGCAAAGCTGTACTGCGTCGCCTTCAGCGTTCCGCTCTGGGTAGAGATGGTTCCTTTGCCGTCCTTCAAACTGCCATGCCAGACTGCGCTCGCACTACGATCCATTTTGTCTCTCCTCGTTGGTTATCCAGTTGAACCCGAACCGATCTTCAACGTCTACTAAAGAACATTACTCCATCTGATGCATGCAATGGTTATACGGACGAAGAAAAGTAGAGGAAGCGCGCCCGAATATTATGCAAAGAGAGTTCTTGACATTCAGAGAACCCACGCGCAAACTGCCATCATCGTTGATGCGGTCTACAGATGACGCAGAAGATCGGGAGGGATAAAATGCCGGAGCCAACCACAAGCCGCGTCTCGCTTACACTCCCTTCCAGCCTCGATAGCGTCACTGCGGTTGAGCGCGCCGCCGAGGACTTCATCGAGCGCGCCGGGTTTGCGCCGGATCTGGTACACGACATCGTCGTAGCGGTACATGAGGCCGTTATCAACGCCGTTATCCATGGCAACCGCTACTGTCCGAAAAAGCGCGTCACGGTCTCCTTCGAGGCCAACAGCGAGTGCATCATCCTGCGCATCGCGGATCAGGGGGAGGGGCTTAATACCGACGATATTCCTGACCCGCTCGCCCCGGAAAATCTGCTGAAATCCTCCGGTCGAGGCATTTTCCTGATCCGAAACTTCGTGGACGAGGTACATTTTTGCAAGCTAAATCCTGGAACCGAACTCACTCTCGTCGAGTATCGGAGACAGGCTCCACCAGCCGATTGAGTCACGGAGATAGGTCGCAATCTTCTCGGTTTGGCTGGCAGTACTGCATATCCTCTTTGCAGGAACGCTGTAGCTGATAGCATCGAGACGTGCTTGAACTCTCTACTCCGGTGAAGTTTGTGAAGCGAGTCGGCGACCGCATCGCCGAGGGACTCGCCAAGCGCGGCGTTGAGACGGTCGAAGATCTGCTCTACCATCTGCCGTTCCGCTACGAGGACCGCTTGAACCCGCGTCCCATGGCCGAACTTGTCGCCGGGACGATGGCCTCCGTCATTGGTGAGGTGCGCGGAGCCGCACTGCTGAAGACCCGCTCCGGCCCCATCTTCGAGATGACCCTTGGCCAAGGCCTGGGCACGGTCAAGTGCATGTGGTTCCACGGAACGTATCTGCAAAACCGCTTCCACGCGGGGCAGATGGTCGCGGTCTACGGCAAGCTGGAGCCGTCGCGTTCGGCGATGGCCGCCGCCGCCATTGTGGGGCAGGGAGCCAGTTCCGGACGCTTCAAGATGATTCAGCCGCAGTTTGAGATTCTGCCCGAACCCGGCGCTACTGGCCCCGACGCCGAGTTCGCCATGCTGGAGATGGGACGCATCGTTCCGGTCTACGAGTCGCTTGGCGGAACGACTCCGTGGGGGGCGAAGCTCACCTCGAAATGGATGCGCCGCGTGGTCTGGAGCATCTTCGAGGAGCTGGTAGAAGGCGGTGCGGCGACGCGTATGGAGACGCAGGAGACGCTGCCCGCCTCGATGCTGAAGCGGCTCCACCTGCCCTCGCGGTTGGAGGCGCTCAAGTCCATCCACTTTCCCGAGGCCGGAACGCCGATGGTCGAGCTGATGAGTTCGACCACGCCAGCGCATAAGCGCCTCATCTTCGAGGAGCTGTTTTATCTCGAACTCGGCTTGGAACTGAAACGCCGCCGCATGCGCGAGCGCGTCGGTACGGCCTTCGCCACCGGCTCCAGCGTCCGCGAGGCGATCAAGCAGGTTCTGCCCTTCCATCCCACCGCCGCGCAGAAGCGCGTTCTGGGCGAGATCGTCGCCGACATGCGTCGCTCGCAGCCCATGCGCCGTCTGCTGCAAGGCGACGTCGGCTCTGGCAAGACGATCGTCGCCATGCAGGCCGCCATCGTCGCTATTGAGAACGGCTGTCAGGTCGCTCTGATGGCCCCCACGGAGATTCTTGCCACGCAGCACTATCTCTCGGCGCGCAAGCTGCTGGCCGAGGCTACCTCGCCCAGCACTGGTAAGCCATACAAGGTCGCTCTGCTGACCGGCTCGCTCGACCCCGCCACCAAGCGCCAGACGCAGGGCCGAATCATGCGCGGCGAGGCGCAGTTCGTCATTGGCACCCACGCACTACAGGAAGACAAGGCCGACTTCGCCAACCTCGGCCTGGTCATCGTCGACGAGCAGCACCGCTTCGGCGTACAGCAGCGCTTCAAGCTGATGAAGAAGCCCGGAGCCGACGGAGTGGCCAGCGATCCCGACGTACTCGCCATGACCGCGACGCCTATTCCGCGCACGCTCGCCCTGACGCTCTATGGCGATCTTGATGTCTCGGTCATCGACGAGATGCCTCCGGGGCGCACACCCATTGTCACGCGTCGCACGACGGAAGCCCGCGCCGCCGAGGTTTGGGATTTTATTCGCAAGCAGGTTGCGCAGGGCCGTCAGGCCTACCTGGTCTACCCGGTCATTGAGGGCAGCAAGGACGACCAGCCTGAGCTGGATTTTCCCCACGACGAAGAGCCTGAGCCAGCCAGCAAGTCAGCCGCGAAGACCACCGCTGCGAAGAAAAAATCCGCCAAAACGGAAAAGCTCTTTCCCGCGACGAAGACCAAGCTCCGCTCCGCCACCGAGATGTACGACGAGCTGCGCACGGGGGCGTTCAGCGGACTGCGCCTTGGCCTGCTTCACGGCCGCCTCAGCGCGGACGACAAAGAGGTCACCATGGCTCGATTCAAACGCGGCGAGATCGACGTTCTTGTCTCCACCACGGTCATCGAGGTTGGCGTTGACGTGGCCAACGCCTCTGTCATGGTCATCGATCACGCCGAGCGCTTCGGTCTGGCGCAGATGCATCAGCTCCGCGGACGCGTCGGACGCGGCGCGGCAAAGAGTTTCTGCATTCTGATGACTGGCGGCAATGTAACTCCACAGGCCGACGCCCGTCTTGACGCGCTGGTCGCCACGCAGAACGGCTTCGAATTGGCCGAACTCGACCTGCAGCAGCGTGGCCCAGGCGAATTTTTCGGGACACGCCAGACCGGTCTGCCCGAGTTTCGCGTGGCAAACCTTCTGCGCGACCGAGCCGCACTGGAACTGGCCAAGAAGGAGGCCGAACGCTTCGCCGCAAAGCCTGACCCAACGATCCCTCCAGCAGAGATTACTGCGGTCTGGGATCGCCTGAAGCAGCAATGGCAACGCCGCTATGGCTTGGTTGAAGCCTGAAGGTGCCTCGTAGAAGCCTAAAAATATCTGAATTTAATGGGGAATTTATTGGAAATGGTTGCCCCCCAGGGATTCGAACCCCGATTGGACGATTCAGAGTCGTCAGTCCTACCATTGAACGAGGGGGCAACAGCGCGTGGCGCATATCCGGTGTAAGCAGACGCATTCTTCCGCTCACCACCTTTTAGAGTGTACTGGGCTGGCGGCGTGAGGTCAACGTCTGGAGCCTTATATGGGGTGGAAATCTCATTCCACCCCACTTGAAACTATCCTCCGGTTACCTGATTCCACATCATGACCAGCGAAAGTCCAATGACGATCGCCGCCGTAATCCAAGCAACCCAGTTGAACCAGTGCGAGTTGGTATGCTCGCCCATCAACTCATGTTTGTTGATCAGCCTGAGCATGAAGATCATAATCACCGGCAGCAGTACGCCGTTGAGTACCTGCGACATGATGATGACCTTGACCAGCGGGAAGTTAGGCCAAAGCACCACGCCTGCGCCCAGTACGATCAGCGCCGTATAGAACCAGTAGAAGAACGGAGCCTCTTTCAGGCTCTTGTCCAGCCCGCTCTCGAAGCCCATCCCCTCGCAGACCGTGTACGCGGTCGAGAGCGGCAGGATCGACGCGGAGAAGACCGAGGCGTTGAAGAGTCCCGCAGCAAAGAGGATGAAAGCGAACTCCCCGGCCAGCGGCTTCATCGCGCCCGCTGCATCCGACGCCACCTGAATATCGCGCATTCCGTGGGTGTACAGCGTCGCCGCGCAGGCCACAATAATGAACCACGCCACAATATCGGTGAAAAAGCAGCCCACAATCACATCGAGCCGGGATGCCTTGTACTGCTTAATTGTGATTCCCTTGTCCACCACCGAGGATTGCAGATAGAACTGCATCCAGGGAGCGATCGTCGTGCCGATGACTCCGATCGTCAGGTAGATATAGTTTTTGTCGCTCCAGATCGAGCGCGGCGGCATGGTGATGGTCGCCTTCAGCGCCTCATGCCAGTCAGGATGGCTCATCACGCCCGCAGCGATGTAGGCGAGGTAGATGAGGCTGGCCACCAGAAAGATCTTCTCCACGCTCTTGTAGCTGCCCTTGACTATCAGCAGCCATACGATCGCCGCGCAGATCGGCACACTCAGATATTTACTGATGTGGAAGAGCTGCAACGAGCCGGCAACGCCAGAGAACTCTGAGACCACGTTGCCGTAGTTGACGATGACCAGCAGAATCATCATCACAAAGGTCATGCGCAGGCCGAACTCCTCGCGGATCAGGTCGCTCAGTCCCTTGCCCGTGACCACGCCCATGCGCGCGGACATCTCCTGCACCACGATCAGCGCCAGCGTCACCGGCAGGATCGTCCACAGCAGAAGCAGGCCATACTGCGCCCCGGCCTGCGAGTAGGTGAAGATTCCTCCCGTATCGTTGTCCACATTGGCCGTGATGAATCCCGGCCCCAGCACCGCCAGAAACAGCAGGATGCGGATCTTCCATTGCTTCCACCAGATCTTCATCGTGCTCCCGTTCCGGCATGCGCCATTGACTGCGTTCCTGTTGCTGCGCCTCTGCGCCCGATAATCTCTCTCATTCGTTTCATAATCAGTCCTACTTGTCGATCATTGTGATAGCCATCTCGTTTGGCCCGCGCCTGTCCCGCCGTAGCGATGCGCGCCCGCGCCGCCTCATCCGGCAGGTAGCGCGCGATCTGCGCCGCCAATTCCTCGCGCCCGGTAAAGAAGACGGCTTCTTCGCTCTCGACAAACCGCTGGCAATGTCCCTCCGACCGTTCGGCCAGCAGAAAACCTCCGCAGCCAGCAATTTCGAAGCTCTTATGCACAAACTCGTCCTTGTTCGCCCAGGTCAAAAAACTTAGGTTGATCTTCGACCGCCAGATGGCCTCGCGATATTGCTGCTGATACAGTTCACCCTCGCAGTACAGCCGAGAAAAATCCTCTGCGCCCAGAGCCCGCTCCCACGACAGCCGATTGCCCGAGATTGCAACCTTGACCCCCTGATCCGCCAGCCACGCCAGCGTCTCGGCGCGGTCGTCATACGGCGTCCCCACAAACGAGACCTCGCGATTGCGATCCGCGTCCGACCAGCCTGCGGGCGGCAGAAAGTGGATCGTCGGCTCATACGCCGTCTGAATCTTGATTACATCGCGCGCCCCGCGATCCTTGTAGTCGGCGATGTTTGCGTCGCGCTGCACTACATGCAGATCGTAGTAGGGAATGTCCTTCCTATAGAGTCGCCAGCCGGGATCCTGCCGCGTTCCAAATGGGTTGTCGATCATGTAGCTCACCGTGGGAACGCCCATCTCGCGCAGCTTGACCAGCGTCTTCGGCTGCATGGTGAGCAGCTTGTCGGTCCACACCAGATCGGGTTGCTCGCGCTCGACCATGCGCAGCAGATTGCGATTCAGCCGCTCGACAGATGGCCCCGCCGCTAGACGAAATGAAATCTTGCGCAGCAGAGCATTGCCCGCTTCATACTCGTAGGAGTTCAGCGGTACAACCCGGTGCCCCAGCCGTTCCAAAGCCCACAGCCGGTACAGCGAGGAGTCGTTTGGCGAGAGTCCCGCAGCGTAGAGAATCTTCAGTGAAGGCGGATCGCAGTGCGTGGACGTCATAGGCTGCGACGCCGCAGCCGACGCCGCAACGCACGTCCCCGCGGCCAACGAATTCGTCTGCACCTTGAAAGTCTCTTCGCCGATCATCATTAGCTCTTCATTCGCAACTGGGCGATCACCTGTTCGGCGTAGATCACACCGACAAGCTTCTTCTCTTCGTCGACCACCGGCAACGCCCGCAGATTGTACTTATCGAAGAGTTCGGCGACCTTCTTTCCGCTGGAATGAAGGTCACAGGAGACGATGTGATCGTCCGCCAGTTCGGTCAGCGCGGTTCCTCCCGGGGCCAGCAGAGCCTTCAGCAGCGGCACCACGCCGCGCAGAACCTCGTCGCTGTCGATCAGGAAGACGTGGGTCAGGATCTCAAAGTCGTCGCCAAAGTCGCGCAGAGCCGTCACAGCATCGACCGCATGCGCTTCCTCTGGCAGCGAGATGTAGTCGGTCGTCATCTGTCCTGCAGCCGAGTCGCCGGAGAACTCCAGTAGTTCTTCGACCTCCTGCCGCTCTTCCGGCGCCATCTCCTCCAGAATTGCCTCGGATCGCTCCTCGGGCAACTCTGCCAAAAAGTCTGCCGCCGCCGCCGGATCCATCTCCTCGACGATGCCCGCCACCTGCTCGGTATCGAGCGAGTCGGTCAGCGACTTCTGCATCTTCGGCTCGACCTCTTCCAACGCCTCGGCTGCCACGCCCTCGTCCAGCGAGGTGAACAGCGCCTGCCGCTCGGCTGGAGCCAGATCTTCCAGAATGTCCGCCAGATCCGACGGGTGCATCTTGGACAGCTTCTCCTGCTCAATCTTCAGGCGCACTCGTCGCGACGGGTCGCGATCGATCAAGTCCACAAAGTCCCAGGGAATCGCGCTCGAGCCAAATTTTCCAGAGAGGCGCGCAACCGTCTCCACCGAGAACCCCTTCAGCAGTCGGCGAATCGCACCCCGCGTACCCACCTCCACCTCGGAGATGCGCAGCTTCAGCTCATGCCCCTGCGGTGGCCCTTCGACCCCGTCTGGCAGCAACTCCGCAGTGGCAGACTCGGCGGGCGTCACCGACTCCCAGATTAGGTCCACATCGTTGACCCGCACCACCTTGTGCCCGTGTACGTCGATGATCTGCTGATCCAGCAGGTCGCGCTCCAGCAGCAGGTAGGACTCCTCCTCCGGCATCAGCGTCGGCGCGGCGCTCTCTCGCAACCGCAGCTTGCCCGCAGGTGTCAGTTCCAGATCGTTCACCGCAGCCAACGACATGCGATCCCCGCGCGCTGCTCCAGCCATCCGCAGCACTAGTCCCTGCACATGATTCGCGTCCACTGGCGGCGAGACGGCAAACTCGCGCACATGTCCTACCTCGCGCCCGCTCGCATCCACCACCACCGCGCCCATCAGCGCAGAGACGCTCGTCCTTTGGTTATCGTGTATTGTCATGTGCATAGCTCGTCCATGGGATTGCAAAAACAAGGGGATTGCAAAAAGGTCAGACGCAGAAAGGTCGATTGCAAAAAAACCCCTACCCGCATCCTACCCCACTTGGCGGTACAATCGCCCACGCTGCAACGGATTTACACTAATCCGTAATAATACCGTCAATCTCTCCGTCCAGTGTCCCTGGAGCGAGGGGCGTCCTATCTTGTCTCTATCAATATGAAGCCATCCTGCGCGAGTCGGAGCAGGGACTTGTGATAACTTATGGAGACGGAAGGTTGGCAGAGTGGTTTAATGCACCGGTCTTGTTCAATCGAGCGCTGCCGTGGAAACGCAGCAGATGTAAGGGGTCAAATTCGGTGAAGCCCCTGGGGAGACCCGAGGTAACGCCGAGCGAAGCCTGACCGAGGTCAGGAACGTGTAGAGACTTGACGGCTCCCGCCTAAGGCTTGCTGTGAGCTATGGCGAAGGCAAAGTCCAGACAACAAACGAGTTCGGGCGTGGTAGAGAATATGCCCCGGCTTGGTAGCGAAAGCTATAGCGGTATGGAAAACCGACGGGGTTGTGAGACTCCCCAGGGTTCGAATCCCTGACCTTCCGCCACTTCTTTGCTTCAGAACCTCCAAAGATCTCTCTAATCATGACGAAAGATCAAGAACGACGAAATGCCTGAAAACACAGGTTCGTCGTTCTGCGTCCAGAACGTCCCGAGGCGTTTGGGGGAGTCGTGGTCTTGCGGACATCGTCTGATTTCGACTTTTTGAGAGCTATCCCTTGTTGCTCGCGGCGAATTCATCCTCATCTATCACGTCTCTGGTTGGGCGATCCAGACTTTCCAACTTGCGCAGGTCAGGGAAGCCTTTCATCCAGATCAATGCGATCACGATGCTGCCAATGCCTCCGATAATGGTGGAAGGGATCAGTCCGAACCATGAGGCGGTGACGCCAGACTCGAATTCGCCGAGTTGGTTGGAGGTTCCGATGAACAGGGAATTGACGGCGCTGACGCGGCCACGCATCGCATCGGGAGTCTCCAACTGCACCAGCGAGGCGCGCACCACGACGCTGACCACGTCGGCGCATCCCAGAACGATCAGGATCAGCATGGAGAGAATCATGGATCGCGAAAACGCAAAGGCGATGGTAGCCAGTCCGAAGACGATGACGGCGGTAAACATGCGTCGTCCCGCAGCGTGACGGATCGGGTAATGTGCCAGATAGATCGATGTAATCAGTGCGCCAATGGCGGGAGCCAAACGCAGGAGGCCCAAGCCCCACGGCCCGGTATGCAGCAGATCGCGCGCGTAGGCTGGCAGCAGCGCGGTGGCTCCGCCGAGCAGCACGACGAAGAGATCCAGCGAGATTGCCCCAAGAATATTCTTGCGCTCGCGAATGTAGTGGATGCCGGAGAAGAGGGATGTTGCCGTAACCGGAGCCTTGCTGGGAACCTCTCGATTTGAATGAATCGCCGCCGACAAGATCGACGCAGAGAGAAATAGCACCGCGCATAGTCCGTAGGGAACATGCGCGCCAAAGGCGTAGAGAAGTCCGCCGAGAGCGGGACCGACGATGCAGGAGGTCTGATTCGCCGAAGAGGTCCATGCGATTGCAGCGGGCACCATGGAATCCTCCACCAGTCCGGGTACAATCGCCTGCGTTGATGGACTCTCGAACGCCCGCGCCACGCTAACCGCAAACACTGCGCAGTAAATCCCCACTGTATGCAGCCAGCCGAGGTAGCTGCACAGGGCCAGCGCCGCCATCGTCAGCCCCTCGATAAGCTGGCAGACGCTGAGAATTTTCTTGCGGTCGAAGCGATCCGCCACATGGCCAACGACCAGCATCAACAACAGCATGGGCAGAAACTGCACCAGCCCAACCATTCCCAACGCAAACGTACTGTGGGTCAGCGCATAGATCTGCCAGCCGACCGCAACGCCAACCATCTGAAACGATATTGTCGAGCAGATTCGCGCAAACCAGAATCGTTTGTACGACGGAACTTGAAAGACCGACCGCGAACTTAAAGGATCTGATGCATCCGACATATTAAGACCCTATCAAACATGAAGCGTCCAAAGAAAATTGCCGCCACATTGCATTGCCTCCCTCTGTATTTTCATCTCCTCAATATCGGGTATACTTGCGTAAGTAGTTTTCATTCGATTGCCCCTGTCGAATATGCCTACGTCGATCAGACCTAGCTTGATCGAGTCTAGTGTCGATCAGACGCAGGGCAGTTAGATACAGGGCGGTTAGCTCAGCTGGTTAGAGCGCCTGCTTTACACGCAGGATGTCGGGGGTTCGAATCCCTCACCGCCCACCAAGACCTTGTTCTTACCATCCCATGACATTCAATGAATTACCGCCCGCGCGAGACTTTGGCTAGGGTGTGGCTGCTGTCAGTCTTTGGCTGTGAGGCTCGTGATGCGCAGGTTTCTGACCTGCATATGGTTTTTGGTTGTGCGTATGCCGAACCAGCCTCGCGTGTATGGCGCGGCATCGATCATCTCGAAGACCTTCACGCCGTCGCGCCAGTACTGAATGAGCGCGCCATCGGCGATCAATGTCACGGTCTGCGTCTTGTTGGCGACGATGCCTTTGTCAGGATGCTCGGCGACGGAGATGTCATTCTCCGGCAGCAGCGGGCGGTCGCTTGAATCGCCGATATAGCGGCGAAAACGCGTCGTCTTGTTGCTGTTACCGCCGAGTCCGACGTAGTACAGATGCAGCGAGTTGTAGCCGGCGAAGGCTCCCGAACGCGGGTGTGCGAAGAGGTCGTCGGGCGAGGCGGGATCGGTCGCCATCCAGAAGCTGTTCAGATCGCTTACGCGGTCGTTCGGCCCTCCTGCTTTGATCACCGTCGCGTCATAGGAGATCATCACCGGCCCATCGAGTTTATGGCGAAACCATACCGTCACGCCTGCTGGCACGTCGATGTCAAGCACACCATCCTTGGTCGTCACCGAACCCGGCTTCTCCATCTCGATCTGCCAGTTGGCAAGGCCATTGCGAAAGTCATCCGAGTAGAGCAGCTTTCCGGCGTGGTAGCGCTTGTCGGTCGGAGCGGACGGGCTGGCGGTAGTTTGAGACCATCCGGCAGTGGCAAACGTCATAAGAAAGCTGACACATCCGATCAGGCAACGAGTCTTTTTCATACGATGAGTGTTACATGAAGAATAGAGTTTCATAAACAGTTTGTTGGACGTGCCTTTGTCTGGCCGCTCGGCATAGAATCGGCATGGAGAATTTTCTATGGGAATTGTCTTGTCTTTGTTGCGCAGATCGCATTGGCTGCGCACGGCGTCCTTGTTTCTTGTCCTCGCACCCGTTTGCGCACTGCACTCGTTTGCCGCCGATCCAGCGGTGACGCTGACCAAGACCGATTCGGGTTTCACGCTTGCCAATGGCATCGTCACCGTACAGATCGACGCACAATCGGCGGCGATCCTTTCGATCACATACAAGGGCGTGGAGATGCTTGGCGCCGGAGACCGCGAGAATGGCTACTGGTCGCTGCCCGGAACCGAGATGCACTTTGGGCCGAAGCCTGTTGTCGCCGTGATCGACGATCCGGCGAACAATAATGGCGAACGCGCGACGATCTCCTGCCGCTTCTCCTACGACGGCGGCCCGCGCACGATTCCGGCTAACGTCGATATTCACTACTCGCTGGCACGCGGCGGCTCGGCGGTGTACCTCGAAGCTGTCTGGGAGCACAAGCCCGACTTTCCCGAGCTATCTTTTCCGGTCGGACGTTTCGCCGCCAAGTTGAACGATGACGTCTTCGACTGGATGACGGTGGATTCGCGCCGCAACATGCAGATGATTACCGCCAGCGACTGGAACCACGGCACGACCATGAATATGAAGGAGACGCGGTTGATGAATACCGGCATCCTGAAGGGCCAGGTCGAGCACAAGTACGATTACAGCGCGGTGCAGTTCGATACACCAGCCTACGGATGGAGCAGCACGAAGCAGCACGTTGGGCTGTGGGTCGTCACGGCCAACTCCGAGTACATGAGCGGCGGGCCTACGAAGCTGGAGTTGGTGACGCATCGCGACGCCACATTTACCGACAGCCTGACGGCTCCTGCGCCGCCGACGCTGCTCTACGTCTGGAAGGGGCCGCACTACGGTGGCACCGATCTGGTGGTAGCGAAGGGCGAGCAGTGGTCGAAGACGGTTGGGCCGTTCCTGCTCTACTGCAACTCGGGCGCAACCCCCGACGCGATGTGGAACGATGCTCTGGCCAAGGCCATGCACGAGTCGCAGCAATGGCCGTATGCCTGGGCTGCGGGGGCGGAGTATCCCGGAGCAAGCGAACGCGGCGGGCTTGCGGGGCAGATCGTTCTGCATGATCCGCAGGCTCCCGATGAGAAGATGTCGCATCTGCTGGTGGGGCTGACCCATGCCGACTATGCTCTGCCCAATGGAGAACTCGTCGACTGGCAACACGACGGCAAGTTCTATCAGTATTGGACGCGCGGCGATGCGCAGGGAAGGTTCACAATCGCTGGTGTTCGTCCCGGAACCTACACGTTGCATGCCTTCGCCGACGGGGTTCTGGGCGAGTACGCGCAGGCCAACGTAACGATTGCGGCGGGCAAGATCGTCAACGCTGGCGCAATTACGTGGACTCCCGTTCGCTATGGGCGACAGCTCTGGGAGATTGGCACTCCCGACCGTACCTCGGGCAAGTTTCTGCACGGCGATCACTACTGGCGATGGGGGATCTACAACGAGTATCCCAGGGACTTTCCGCATGACGTGAACTTTGTCATCGGCAAGAGCAATTTTCATAAGGACTGGAACATGATGCAGGTGCCGCACGCCAGCGATTCCAGCGGCAAGTCGCGCGGTACGGCGACGACTTGGTCGGTCATCTTCGATCTCCCCAAGGCAGAGAAGGGCAAAGCAACGCTGCGGCTCGCCTTCGCAGGAACCGAGGCGCGCAGTCTAACCATTGCAGTCAATGGGAAGGAGGTTGGAACGCTCACCGATCTGCCCAATACCAGCGCAATCCATCGCGATTCAGACCGCGGATTCTGGCAGGAGAAGGACGTGCCCTTCGACGCCTCTCTCCTGAAGCAAGGCAAAAACGTCTTGCAACTTACCGTTCCGGCCGGGCCGGTGATGAACGGAGTCCAGTACGACTACCTCAGGCTGGAGGTCAGCGAGTAAGCCTCGCCGATTGCTGAAAAAATTAGAGCATTTTTACCAATGGTGTAGAGTGTCGTGGCGCGAGCGAAAAGCAGATTCCTTCGCTTCGCTACGGAATGACAAACAAAGCTGCTCTATAGCAATAGTGAAAATCCAATAGTTGAAATGCTTTAGAAGATTTGATCGGCCACCGTCTCCAGATTTGTGTCCTTCGCAGCGCGCGACCACGCAAGGCGAAAGTCTGAGACTTTGTGGAGCGAGAAGTTCTGCTGCCTGGGCGCCGTGATGGCGAAGAAATCGGCGCGGTGTACGTCCTCCAGCCAGAAGGCGGGGCGAGGGTCGGCGTTTGCCGGGGCAATCTCCACATGCGACATCTCCAAATTGCGAAGGTGTCGAATGAAAAAGCCGTGTGAGGGAGTGGGTCCAAACGGGAGCAACTCGGGATACGCTTCTTCCATCTCAGGCACACGAATACCCTTCCAGTCGGGCATGGGTTCAAAGGTCTGCCCCCAGTTCACGCGCATACGCTTGGGCAGTCCCTCGTGGCCGAAGTAGCAGTTGGAAAGTTTAACGTCTTCGATGAGATTGGAAGGAATTCCAGAGAAGATGGATGCAGTGGAAGCGGCCGAGTTAGAACTGACCAGATTCGAGATGAGGATTCGGCGGATGGCTCCGGGGCGCATCGTCTCTTTTGGTCCGCGGTTGCGACGATTCAGACGCAAGAACAGCGGCGCATCGACGATGTCTCGCATGGTGTTGCCGGTGATTGCGATGTCTTCGATCAGCGCGCCGTCTGAGCTTTCCAGTGCGATGCCCTTGCAGCCTTCGATTACGTTGCCCGTAATGGTGATGTTGCGAAAGCCGCCGTTGGATTCGGTGCCGCACTTGATGCGTCCTTCGCGCAGCACATGCGCGTCTTCGGCAAACTTCTTCCATGTACCGTTGGCAACGCTGCCAAGCTCATAGGTTCCAGTGACGTAGTTGTTCGCGATGGTGACGTTCTCGGTCGGGCGCAAGATGCCGAGCGAATAGCTTGACTTGGGGCAGATGGCATCGTCCCATGGCGAATTGATGGTGCAATTCGTCACCCGCACATTACGGCAGCAGTCGATGTCGAGCGCGTCGCGATCCGTGTCGATGAGCAGGTTCTCAATCGTCAGATTGTCAACGCCGGTCGCCAGCATCGCGAAGTGTCCGCCCTTCAGCACACGAAAGTCGCGCAACAGAACATTGCGACAGTTCTTCAGGCCGAAGACTTTGTTGCCCACGCCGGCCTGCTCGGCAATAAAGGTTTCATATCCCGCAGTGCCGCCGGTGTGTCCATTGGAGAGGCCTTTGCCGAAGATGAGTCCCGTCCCAAGAACAGAGAAGTCGTGTTGTCCCTCGGCGAAAAACAGAGAGTTGCTCCAGTGCGCGTGGCCGTAGTCTGTGTATGCGGCAAAGGGGCCGATGGGTTCGGCGGCATCGTAGCAGCCACCGTTGTAGCCAGTGGTCTGATGAGGCTTGGGCGAGTCCGCCGCCTGAAGGGTGCAGCCGCGCGAAAGGTATAGATCGACGTTGGACCGAAGCCGAATGGTGAAGCAAAGGTACGTCCCCGCCGGGAAGAAAACCGTGCCTCCGCCGACGGCTACAGCGGCTTCGATTGCCTTGTTGATTGCGGCTGTGTCGAGAGTCTTACCGTCCCCAGCAGCTCCAAACGTTCGCACGTTGAAGAGTGCGTCGGTCGCATGGACTTCGGTTTGAGCTTCCGCCAGGGAAACGTGTCCAACGGAGGCGGCAAGGGCAAGTGGAGAGTGTTTCAATAGATCGCGTCGGTTCATGGTCTACCAGAATAACAACTCTCCATGATTAGAGACTTTTCGCTATTGCTGTAGAGTGAAAAACTATTGTCATTCTGAGCGTAGCGAAGAATCCCCGCATTTTGTTCGTGCCGCGAAACCCTACACCATTATTGAAAATTCTCTAAATGGATTGGATTCAGACCTGAACTCCTTACTTCGGATCGTAGTTCAGGTTCGGACCGAGCCATCGCTCAACCTCGGTGACGCTCATCGCCTTGCGTACGCTGTAGTCGGCAACCTGATCGCGGTCGATCTTACCCAGTGAGAAGTAACGCGACTCGGGATGCGCAAAGTACAGCCCGCTCACGCTCGATCCGGGCCACATGGCAAACGACTCGGTCAGCATCATTCCGGTCTTCGCCTGTACGTCGAGTAGGTGCCAGAGTGTGCCCTTCTCGGTGTGATCCGGGCAGGCCGGGTACCCTGCGGCGGGTCGGATTCCGCGATATTTCTCGTGAATCAGATCCGCCGGACTCAGTCCTTCCGCACGACCGTAGCCCCACTCGTCGCGCACCTGCTTGTGCAGGCACTCGGCGAAGGCCTCGGCGAGACGGTCGGCGAGCGTCTCAGCCATAATCGCGTTGTAGTCGTCGTTCTCCGCGCGAAAGCGGTCGCACAGTTGTTTCAGGCCGATGCCGCTGGTCACGGCGAAGGCTCCAATGTGGTCGGCAAGTCCCGTCTCGCGCGGTGCGATAAAATCCGCCAGCGAGCGGCGTGGCTCCTTGCCTTCGCGATCCGATTGTTGCCGCAGGAAGTGGAATCGCTCAATCACTTCTTTGCGCGTCTCGTCGCTGTAGAGTTCGACGTCATCGCCCACGGCGTTTGCGGGAAAGAGTCCATAAACGCCGCGCGCAGTAAGCAGGTCTTCCGCAATAATGCGGTCGAGCATAGCGTTGCCTTCGGTGAAGATCTGCCGCGCCTGCGCTCCGTGCTTCTCGTCTTCCAGAATGCGCGGATAGATTCCCTTCAGTCCCCACGCGTGAAAGAAGGGCGACCAGTCGATGAACTCGCGCAGCGTTGCCAGAGGAAAGTGATCGAGCACGCGTACGCCAGTGAACTCCGGCGCGGGCAGGGTATTGAGATCAGCGCGCCACTCGATCGGCGTCCGCCGTGTGCGTGCAGTCGCAAGATCGACGACCTTCTTCTGCGGTGCAGAGTGGGCCTTGCGTAGCGCTTCGTACTCGTCGCGAAGCTGTGCGACGAACTCGGCCTTGCCATCGTCGCTCAACAGGCTGGTGGTGACGGGCACGGCGCGGCTGGCGTCGAGTACATGAACCACCGGCTGGCTGTAGTGCGGTGCAATCTTGACCGCCGTATGCGCGCGGCTGGTCGTCGCTCCGCCGACCAACAGCGGTAGCTTGAATCCCTGCCGCTCCATCTCCTTGGCGACGTGAACCATCTCGTCGAGCGAGGGCGTAATCAGCCCGCTCAGTCCGATCAGGTCGGCCTTCTCTTCCTTCGCGCGCTCCAGAATCTTTTCGCAGGAGACCATCACGCCCAGATCGATCACGTCGTAGTTATTGCAAGCCAGAACCACTCCGACGATGTTCTTGCCAATGTCATGAACGTCGCCCTTCACAGTGGCGAGAATGATCTTTCCCTGCGCCTTGACCGCTTGGCCTGCCGCAATCATCGCTGCCTTTTCGGCCTCCATGAAAGGCGTCAGATGCGCGACGGCCTTCTTCATCACGCGCGCGGACTTGACCACCTGCGGAAGAAACATCTTGCCTGCGCCGAACAGGTCGCCAACCACGCTCATGCCCGCCATCAGCGGGCCTTCGATGACCAGCAGAGGCCGTCCCAGCTTGACGCGCGCCTCTTCCGCGTCGATCTCGATGTAGGCGTCGATGCCCTTGACCAGAGCGTGGGCGAGCCGCTGCTCAACCGTGCCACTGCGCCACTCCTCGGCCTTCTTTTCGATTGCGGCCTCGCCTGCGCTCGCGCCCATCGCCTTCAGCTTTTCGCCAAACTCCACCAGTCGCTCGGTCGCGTCCGGTCGGCGATTCAGCAGAACGTCTTCAACCAGAACCTTCAGCTCTGGTTCAATCTGCTCATAGACCGCAAGCATTCCGGGGTTGACGATGCCCATGTCCATGCCCGCCGCAATTGCGTGATACAGAAAGGCCGAGTGCATCGCCTCGCGCACCGTGTTGTTGCCGCGGAAGCTGAAGGAGATATTCGATACTCCGCCCGAGACCTTGGCGTACGGCAGGTTGGCCTTGATCCAGCGCGTGGCGTTGAGGAAGTCCACTGCGTAGTTGTTGTGCTCCTCCATGCCGGTGGCGACGGTGAGAATATTGGGATCGAAGATAATGTCTTCGGGAGGGAAGCCCACCTCGTCGACAAGAATGCGATAAGCCCGCTCGCAGATGCGAATCTTCTCCTCGTAGCTGGCGGCCTGACCGTTCTCGTCGAAGGCCATCACGACCACCGCCGCGCCGTACTTCAGCACCTTCGCGGCGTTGGCGCGGAACTTCTCTTCGCCCTCTTTGAGCGAGATCGAGTTGACGATGCCCTTGCCTTGCAGGCACTTCAGCCCCGCCTCAATCACCTCCCACTTGGAGGAGTCCACCATGAAGGGAACCTTCGCCACCTCTGGCTCGCTGGCCAGCAGTTGCAGGTAGCGCGTCATTGCGGCGACGCCGTCGATCATCCCCTCATCCATGCAGATGTCGATGACGTTGGCGCCATTCTCCACCTGCTGGCGAGCCACGCTGACCGCCTCTTCGTACTTGCCTTCTTTGATGAGTCGTGCGAACTTCGGCGAACCGGCAACGTTCGTTCGCTCGCCCAGCATGATGAAGACGCCCTCCTGCTGGGTGAATGGCTGCGATCCAGAGAGTCGCAGCGGCTTAAACTCAATCACTTCGCTCATGCTCGCACCTCAAACTTTCGTGGAGCCTTGCCCTCAAGAGCCCGCGCAATCGCGGCGATGTGCTCCGGCGTATTGCCGCAACAACCGCCGGCGATGTTGATGAGTCCCGCGTCGGCAAACTCGCCGAGGAAGCGCGCCATGTCCGGCGGACCCAGATCGAAGCCTGTCTCCGACAGAGGATTCGGCAGGCCAGCGTTGGGATAGCAGGAGATTGCAGCGTCCGCCTTCTCCGCCAGTTCGCTCAGGAACGGATACATCAGGTTCGGCCCCAGCGAACAGTTCAGCCCCACCGAGAGCGGCCGCACATGCTGCACCGCGTTCCAGAAGGCCTCGGTCGTCTGCGCCGAGATCAGCGTCTCTCCGCCTCGTCCCACCGCCGCCGAGATCATGATCGGCAACTCCGTCCCCTTCGCCGCAAAGCCGTCCTCGTCGAAGACCTCGCGGATGGCGACCAGCGCGGTCTTGGCGTTGAGCGAGTCGAAGATCGTCTCCACCAGCAGTACGTCGACTCCGCCCGCGATCAGCGCGCGCACCTGCTGCTTGTAGGCCGTTTTTACCTGATCGAAGGTCACCACGCGAAAGCCCGCGTCGTCTGCATCGGGAGAGTTCGACAGAGAGACGGTCAGCGGCCCAATCGCTCCGGCCACAAAGCGCTGTCTTCCGGTCTGGTTGGCCACGCGGTCGGCCCATTCGCGACACTGCTGCGCCGAGGTCTGGTTGATCTCCCACGCCAACTCGCCCAGCATCGCATCGTCAATAATCTTCTGATAGAACTCAGGATTCTTGCGCCCGCCATGCTCGCGCGGATCGTTCACAAAGAACTCGCTCTGCGTGATACTGGTGGCACCGAAGGTGTTGGTCTCCAAAATATCCGCGCCCGCCTCCAAAAACCGGCGATGGATGTCGCAGATCATCTTCGGCTGGGTGAGCGAGAACAGGTCGCCGTTGTTCAGCAGGTCCTTGGTCGAGTCCTTGAATCGCTCTCCGCGAATGTCGGCTTCCTTCATGCCGTAGGTGCGGATCGTCGTCCCCATCGCCCCATCAATAATGGCAATCCGGTTCTCAAGTATCTTTGTAAGCGGATGATTCTGAAGAGTTTTTGTCATGTCTCCCTGATGACCTGAAGCGTGGCAATGGCAACAAGAGCCAAATCAAGCCGTAGGTGTCTGGCCGGAATAAATCCATCGCAATAGGTGTGCGCGTTTGCATTATCTATGCGACATTGTGACGCCATCACACTTGACCATTATAGCGATAGAGCCAACGCCCAAACTCTGTCACAGGAGATCGGTTACGCGATCATGACGCGGATAATCCTGCCGCGAATTCCTGCGTGCCTGATAAAGACTTGGGAAAAAGATTCCACCCAAAGGGTGTACAAGACCACTCTTTTCGTGCAATATCGTCTGTGACGGCGGACACAGACAAGCGTAACCCCACAGTCCGATTTGTAGTGTTGACTTATGAATTACCGCGAGACGCAGTCAAGTGCAATGGATGACCCGCAAGGCAGCCGGATGCATGGATGACCAGCACGCCCTTAGTCGATTGGCCAGTGTCGCACCTGGACGACTGAAGCGACGTACCCCGCCACCCTCACATAGGATCCGCACTGCGGTTCTTACCCTGGAGGAGTACCTATGAAGCAAGGTGTAATGGCGCAACCGCTCGCTGATCGTTCAGTCTCTGCCTCAACCCCAACCAAATATACTTATTTCTTCGGCGGAGGCAAGGCCGAGGGCAACGGTCGCATGAAGGATGTTCTTGGCGGCAAGGGATCTGGTCTGGCGGAGATGACCAACGCCGGGCTTCCCGTTCCTCCGGGATTCACCATCCAGACCGAGGCATGTCGCGAGTACATGCTGGGCACCAAAAATTCCCAGATCGACATTGAGATGTTCTCCGCGCTCAAGCGTCTGGAGAAAATGCAGCAGCAGGAGTTGGGAGCAGACGAGAATCCGCTTCTGGTCTCCGTGCGCTCCGGCGCAAAGTTCTCCATGCCGGGGATGATGGACACCATCCTGAATCTGGGCCTCAACGACCGCTCGGTCGAGGGACTCGCGCGACGCAGCAGCGATCCGCGCTTTGCGTACGACTCCTATCGTCGCCTGATCCAGATGTTTGGCTCGGTCGTACTCAACATCAACAAGAAGAAGTTTGAGGCGGTATTCGACGGCATCAAGGCGCGCGACGGCGTTGCTTTGGACTATGAGCTAAGCCCCGAATCGCTCAAGGAGATTATCGTCGGCTACAAGAAGATCGTGCGTGAGGAGAGCGGCAAGGAGTTTCCGCAGAACCCGCTTGATCAATTGGTGCAGACGCGTGACGCCGTCTTCCGCAGTTGGAACGGCGAACGCGCCAAGACCTATCGCCGCATCAACCGCATTGACGACTGGCTAGGCACGGCGGTCAACGTGCAGTGCATGGTCTTCGGCAATATGGGCGACAGCTCCGGCACCGGCGTCGGGTTTACCCGCAATCCGGCCACCGGAGAGCGAGCCTTCTTCGGCGAGTATCTGATGAACGCGCAGGGAGAGGACGTCGTCAGCGGCATTCGTACGCCGATGCCGATCCGCGAGTTGGAACGCGTCATGCCCAAGGTCTACGAACAGTTGCGCACCTGCACCTGGCGCATGGAAAAGCACTATCGCGACATGCAGGACTTCGAGTTCACCATTCAGGATGGCAAGCTCTACATGCTACAGACGCGCAATGGCAAACGCAGTGGTCTGGCCGCCGTGCGTATTGCCTTGGACATGGTGCGCGAGGGACTCATCACCAAGGAAGAGGCCGTCATGCGCGTTGAGCCCAACCAACTCTACGACTTCCTTGTTCCGCGTCTGGTGGAGAAGGGCGAGAACATCGAGGTGCTGACCACTGGCCTGCCCGCATCGCCCGGTGCAGCCGTCGGGCAGATCGTTTTCAGCGCCGAGGACGCGGTCAAACACCACGCCAGCGGAGCCTATAGCCAGATCATTCTGGTACGCGGCGAGACGACGCCCGAGGATATAGGCGGCATGGAGGTCGCCAGCGGCATCCTTACCTCACGCGGCGGCATGACCTCGCACGCTGCGGTCGTCACCCGCGGCATGGGCAAGTGCTGCGTGGCGGGAGCGGGAGACTGCGTCGTCGATGAGGAGCACAAGGAACTGCGCGTCAAGAACCACGTCTATCGTCAGGGCGACTGGATCTCGCTCGACGGAACCACGGGCCGCGTCATTCACGGACAGCTCAAGACTCTGCCCGTGCAGCCCAACGATCCTGATCTGATTCAGTTCATGAGCTGGGCGGATCCGGTTCGCAAGCTGAAGATTCGCGCCAACGCCGACGTTCCGCGCGACGCCAAACAGGCGAGGCTCTTCGGCGCCGAGGGCATCGGGCTGTGCCGTACCGAGCACATGTTCTTCGCCGAGGGACGCATCCAGCATGTGCGCGCCATGATCCTCTCCAATACGGAGCAGGATCGTCGTGAGGCGCTCAAAAAATTGCTGCCCATGCAACGGGCGGATTTCATTGGCCTCTTCAAGGCGATGGAGTCGTTGCCCGTCACCATCCGCCTGCTCGACCCGCCGCTGCATGAGTTTCTGCCGCAGCGCGAAGAGCTGTTGGTGGAGATCGCGCACCTCGAAGATAAGAAGCCCAACTCACCTCGGCTCAAGGAGCTGCGCCCGCTGCTGGCGCGGGTTCAGGAGTTGCACGAGACCAATCCCATGCTCGGACTGCGCGGCTGTCGCCTCGGCATTGCCTTCCCGGAGATCACCGAGATGCAGGCGCGAGCCATCTTCGAGGCCGCTGTCTCGGTCAAGCACAAAGGAGGCGATCCGCATCTCGAGATCATGGTTCCGCTGATCGGCTCGATCGAAGAGATGCGCAACCAGTCCGCCATCATTCGCCACGTCGCCGATCTTGTCTTCAAGGAGAAGAAGACGAAGGTCGATTACATGGTCGGCACCATGATCGAACTGCCACGCGCCGCACTCACCGCCGACAAGATCGCCGAGGAGGCCGAGTTCTTCAGCTTCGGGACAAACGACCTGACACAGACCACCTTCGGCATATCGCGCGACGACATCAACAAGTTCCTGCCCGCATACATGAAGGCTGGAATCTTCAAACAGGATCCCTTCGCCACGCTCGATCAGGCGGGAGTCGGCCAGCTCATCGAGATGGCCACAGACAAGGGACGAGCCACGCGACCCAACCTGAAGGTCGGTATGTGCGGAGAGCATGGCGGAGATCCCGAGTCGGTCAAGTTCTGCCACCGGATCGGGCTGAACTACGTCTCCTGCTCGCCCTACCGCCTGCTGACGGCGCGTCTCGCCGCCGCGCAGGCCGCACTGCAAGAGAAGAAGACCAACCACGATCTCCACGACCTGCTGCGCAACGAGCAGTGGGCCACAACCTAACCGCACCATAAACCATACAGGCCCCACTTCGTCGCGCAAACTCTCACGCGGCGAGTGGGGCCTGTGTGCTATCTGTCGCCAATCCTGAATAACAATGGTTTTGAATTGCTATCGCCCAACCAGAATTGTCATTCTGAGCAAAGCGAAGAATCCCCGCATTGTGCTCGCTGCGCGGCGCATTCCACTCTCGCTGAAAAGTACAATAAACAAAGGGCCATGAGCAGTTCTCGTAATGTGTATACCGTCGTTGAAGAAAAAAAAGCAGATTCCTTCGCTTCGCTACGGAATGACAAATAAAACGGTCTACAGCAATTAATAAACTGCTATAAACAAAGGAATAAATGCCAGTCCTATACTCCGACGGACTTCAGGTTTGGCGATTTACTCTCCGGCGTAGTAGCCGTCGCGGGTCTGAATGAAGAAGTCCTTGGGATTGGATTTGGTCATGGTCAGGCCGATGCGATGGTAGCCATCGGAGGTGGTATCTTTATCCGGCGTGTAACCAAGCCGGTACTGCGCGCGCAGCTCTTCGCCGATCTGTTTGTAGATGTCGGCGACGGTCTGCTTCTTGCTCGCCTCGAAGAGCCGTCCTCCAGTCTCGTCGGCCATGCGCTGAAGAATCTTTTTGCCATCGACTGAGCTTGCGCGATTCTCCGGCTGTTTGCCCTGTCCTCCTCCTCCGCGTCCGCCACTACCTCCTCCGGGATAGCCACCCCCGCTACCGGGAAAGCTGATGCCGCCACCGCGACCGCCGCCCTGCCGGTTGCGATCCTGATAGCCGCCGCCCTCCTTGCCCTTGAAGTAGATTGCGTAGACGATGGTGTCGGCGCGTTGGGCGGCCTCAATCGAGGACGCGAGCGACTCCTTGCTGCCGTTGTCCACTCCGTCCGACAGGATGACGACGGCCTTGCGTCCGTGCAGCTTGTGCATCAACTCGTCGCTGGAGAGAAAAAGCGCGTCGTAGAGCGTGGTTCCGCCGTGGCGTGGTCGTCCGTTGCCGCCAGCGTTGGGGTCGGAGCTGGCGTCGGGGCTATTGGCACCGGCATCGCCACCCGATGCTGGCGTTTCGAGCTGCTTGAGTCCAGCCTGTAGCTTGGGCTTGGAACTGGTCGTGTCCTGTAGCAGGTCGGTCTGGCGCGCGAACTGGACGACGAAGGCCTTGTCGCGATCCGCCGGGCCGTTCAGCATGTCGTCGAGGAAGGAGAAGCTGGCGGTGCGCTCCTCGTCGATCGCATCGCGCTGGCTCATGCTGACGTCGACCAGCAGGCCAAGGGTCAGCGGCAGATCGCGATCCAGATCGAAGTAGTGGATCGCCTGCGTGTGTCCGTCCACCGACAGGGCGAAGTTGTCCTTGGTCAGCGTCTGCACCAGCGCGCCCTTCTTGTCGCGCACAACGACGGGAATGTTCACCAGACGCACGTCAACGTTCAACGTAGGCGTGGCGGACTCCGGCGCGCTGGCCGTCGAAGTTGCGGCTGTCGGTTGCGTGGGCTGCTGCGCAGGCAAGGGGCTGGCGATCACCGCAATCAGCAGCGTCGACAGAAGGGCAGAGCAAAGAAGCCGCGAATCTCTCATCGTATAAAGATAGACGGAATAGCCCGCGAAGAGTTTATTTCTCGGAAATAGATTGTTTGTGAGCTATTCGGGGGTTTCGATCTGCTGAAAGATATAGCGCGGGCCTTGGCCCTTGCCAGACAAAGACAACAACAAAGGAAAAGCAACGGCAAGAGCAACAACAGCAAGGACATCAGCAAAGACTGGTGATGCGAGTTGTATCGCTCCCACCCATCGCGAAGTTGCCGCGATGGATGGGACACCCGGTCTCGAACCTCGAACCTTTCCTACTCCTTGTAGGGCTTGACTGCGGCGCCCTTGGCGGAGAAGTCGTCGGCTAGTGGGTTGACCTTCAGCGCCTTCAGCCCGGCGATGACGCACTCGGCGTTCAGCTCTGCTCCGGCGCGGCTGGTGTGGGTGTGGGGATCGCCGAAGAGCGGTTCGACGGCTGCCTCGCCCAGTGCGTCGTAGCGTCGTGCGATGATCTCGTTGAGGTCGACGAAGCCGATCTTCTCCTGCTTGGCGACCTGACGCGCCCATCCGCCGTAGTTGTCGGCGTTGCGCACGGTTCGTCCGTCCTTCCAACCTTTGCGCGGGATTGGGGAGCAGATAATCGGCGTCGCGCCCTTGGCCTTGATGTCGTCAACCAGCTTGCGCAGGTACCATCCATAGCTGTGGACGGTCTCGTGCATCTTGAGGATTGGGTTTTCGATCTCCATCTTGTCGTTGCCTACGCCGGGCAGCGAGGCGCGCGCGCGCGTCGGTTCGTCGGGCTTGCCCCCGTCGTTGTGGCCAAACTGGATCAGCACAAAGTCTCCGGGCTTGATTAACGCCAGCGTCGCCGCCCACAGTCCGCCGTCGGGAGCGTTCTGGTAGGTTCGGCTGCTCAGCCCGCCGATGGCGCGGTTGACCACGTTGATCTTGGTGAGGTCAAAGTCATCTACGAGCGGCTCGCCCCAGCCCCACTGTCCGCCTCCTCCGTCTCCCCTACCGTTGCGCACCGTCGAATCGCCGATCAGAAAGAGCGTTGGCAACTTCGGGTTGGCGGGGACGGGAAGCTGTAGCTTCTCGCCGCGCTTGGGGTCGGTCGGCGAGCCAACCTCGGCGGGCTGCACCTGTGGAGCCTGCGCCTGTGGGGCCTGCACTCCCTGCGCCAGAACCGGCTTCCCGGCGAAACACGATGCTGTTGCCAGCATCAGCAAAAATCCCATTGCAAGAGGCTTACGGAGCGAAGTACTCGATGCGAAATTCATATCTAAAGAAATACGTTTCTCGGTGCATACTCGTCAAGCGACAGGGCTGTCGCATGGCTCGATTCGACCATGCTTCCCGCCAGATGCTACGATTTCCACGGTCATTATTACTTCACGCAACTCTCGCAACACCAAGGATACCCTTCATGCGTTCACTGCACGGCTCTCTTCTTGCTCTTGCCTTCACTCTTGCCGCAGCATCTCAGATGCCAGCGCAGAGCTTCACCTGCGGCCCTGCCACGGCGCATGCTACTGCGCTGACGCCCTCCACGCTAGCTACGGATAAGGTCGCAGGCTGGGATCTCAACAGCGTTCCCACCATCGCGGGCGGCGTTTGTTCGTCCAGCAAGCCCTTCTATCTCTCCATCCCGCTGGCTGAGGGCAACTACCGCGTCACGGCGGTTCTGGGCGGCACGCAGGCATCGGTTGTCACGGTTCGCTCCGAGGCTCGTCGCCTGATGGTCGAGAAGCTCTCCGTCGCGGCCAACGCCTCGGTCACTCGCAGCTTCGACGTCAACGTCCGCATCGCCGACTTCGTCAAGCCAGACGGGACCGCAGGCCGGGTCAAGCTGAAGCAGCGCGAGATTGGCAATCTGGACTGGGACAACAAGCTGACGCTGGAGTTCAACGGCGCCAACCCAAGCCTGCGTTCGCTCACCATCGAGCCGCTGAGCGGAGCCGAGGCTGAGCCGACGCTCTACATGGCGGGAGACTCCACGATGACCGATCAGGACACCGAGCCATGGGCCTCCTGGGGACAGATGCTGCCGCGCTTCTTCCTTCCCGGTATCGCTGTTTCCAACCACGCCGAGTCCGGTGAGTCGTCTGGATCCTTTTTGGGCGAGCAACGCTTCGCCAAGATCATTTCCATGATTAAACCGGGCGATTTTTTTATCGTGCAGTTCGCCCACAACGACCAGAAGGTCAAAGACTTTCTGCCCAGATACAGCGTCATCATGACCCAGTTCGTCACCGATGTGAAGGCCAAGGGAGCGACTCCGATCATCGTCACCTCAATGAACCGCGACAGCTTCGACGAGTCGGGCCATATCAAGGACACCTTCGCCGGCTATATTCAGGCGGCGCAGGAGGTTGCTAAAAATACCAACACAACGCTGATCGACCTGAACGCCATGAGCAAGACGATGTTTGAAGCCATGGGACCAAAGCAGACCGATCACGCCTTCATGCACTTCGCCGCCAACACCTTTCCCGGCCAGACTACAACGATCAATGACAACACTCACTTCAACAACTACGGAGCCTACGAACTGGCTCGCTGCGTCGTTCAGGCGATTCGCGATCAGAAGCTGCCCCTCGCCAAATACCTAGACCCCACGGTCGCCGACTTCAACCCGGCCAAGCCCGATGCCTTCGAGAAGTTTGGCCTCCCCTTCACCCCGATTCAGAAGGTTGAAGACCCCACCAAGATTCCTCAGGCCGATCTGAAGTAGGGCATTTTTACTCATGGTGCAGAGTGTTGTGGGACGAGCAGTTCTCGTAATGGTGTATACCGTCGTCGAATGAAGAAAAGCAGATTCCTTCGTTTCGCTACGGAATGACAAGCAAATTGGTCTATAGCAATTCAGAAACTGCATTAGAAAAACAATAATTTTTAACTCCATAACAATAGCGAAAATACTGAAACTACAAACGGCCCCAGCTCTCGGAATCGAGGACTGGGGCCGCTTGCTATTTGGAATGTTGTAACTGCGTTGCTGTTTATTCGATCTCGCTGCTTTGGCCCTTGCGGGGGCGGCGGTTGGCTTGCAGAACCTTCTTGCGCATGCGCAGCGACTTCGGCGTGACTTCCACCAACTCGTCGTCTGCGATGAACTCGATGGCCTGCTCCAGCGTGAGATTGCGGTAGGGAACCAGACGGACAGCCTCGTCCGAACCAGACGCGCGCATGTTGGACATCTTCTTCTCACGTACGCAGTTGACGTCGAGATCGTTGTCGCGCGAGTGCTCGCCGACGATCATGCCCTCGTAGACCTCGGTTCCGTCGGCGACAAACATCGTGCCGCGATCCTGTAGTCCATCGAGCGCGTAGGTCGTTGTGGAGCCCTGACGGTCGGAGATCAACGCGCCGGAGATGCGCTGCGGAATCTCTCCCTGATAGGCGATGTAGCCGTCGAGAATAGCGTTCATCACGATGGTTCCGCGCGTCTCGGTCAGCATCTCAGAACGCAGGCCGATCAAGCCGCGGCTGGGGATGCGGAACTCCATGCGTACGCGGCCCGAGCCGTGATTGGTCATCTTGGTCATCTCGCCCTTGCGCGGCCCGAGACGCTCGATCACCGTTCCGACGAAGTTCTCCGGGATGTCGATAGTGAGCTGCTCGACCGGCTCCATGAGCTGGCCGTCGATGCGTTTGGTGACGATCTCCGGGCGGGAGACCATCATCTCGAAGCCCTCGCGACGCATCATTTCGATGAGGATGGCGAGCTGTAGTTCGCCGCGTCCCAGCACCTTGAACGAGTCGGGCGAGCCAGTGTCCTGCATCTTCAGCGAGACGTTGGTGAGCAGCTCTTTTTCGAGGCGATCCCGCAGGTTGCGCGAGGTGACGAACTTGCCCTCGCGTCCGGCGAAGGGCGAGTTGTTGACGTTGAACTGAATCGCAATCGTCGGCTCGTCGATGGTGATGCGGGGCAATGGCTGCGGGTCTTCCACGTTGCAGAAGCTCTCGCCGATGGTGATGCCGGGGATGCCTGCAATGGCCACGATGTCGCCGACCTGAGTCTGATCGATGTCAACGCGCTTGAGGCCAGAGAAGCTGAAGAGCTTGGTGATCTTGTGTTTGGAGAAGGTGTCGTCAATGCGCGCGACGTTGTACTCATCGCCGGTCTTCATGGTGCCGTTGAAGACGCGACCGATGGCCAGACGACCGAGGTAATCGGAGTAGTCGAGGTTGGTTACAAGGATTTGCAACGGCCCCTCGGGATCGCCCTTGGATACGGGAATCGTCTTGATGATCTGCTCGAAGAGCGGCTGTAGATCGACTCCGGGAATGGCCATGTCGGTGGTCGCGGTGCCAACCTTGCCGTTGGTGTAGAGGACGGGGAAGTCCAGCATGTCTTCGTCGGCGTCGAGGTCGATGAACAGGTCGTAGACTTCGTCGAGAACCTCTTGTACGCGCGCGTCGGGGCGATCGATCTTGTTGATGACGACCATCGGCGTGAGCTTGGCTTCGAGCGCCTTCGAGAGGACGTAGCGCGTCTGGGGCAGCGGACCTTCGGATGCATCGACCAGCAGAACGACGCCATCGACCATCTTCAAGGCGCGTTCAACTTCTCCGCCGAAGTCGGCGTGGCCCGGGGTGTCGACGATGTTGATCTTGTTGTCGTGATAGTAGAGCGCGGTGTTCTTGGCGAGAATGGTGATGCCGCGCTCGCGCTCCAGATCGTTGGAGTCCATGACGCGCTCGGCGACGGCCTCGTTGGCACGGAAGGTTCCGCTCTGGCGCAGCATCGCATCGACCAATGTGGTCTTGCCGTGATCGACGTGGGCGATGATGGCGATGTTGTAGATGGGCTTGATGGCCACCTTGGCGCCGGACTTTGCGGCTGCCGACTCGTTGGACTGCGCGGTCGTCTCGGCCGTGGTCTGCTCGGTCTCGGGGGTGATGTTCTCGATGGTCTCTGAATTCGGAATCGTCTGAGGGGTGCTCACTGCTTGGGGTGTCCTGTCTGGGCGCGTTGGGATAGGGTCTGAAGGCAAAAGTTGAAATTGGGCCGAAAGGCAAAAATGCGCGTCACCTTTAGTCTACCGCACTCTAAGACGAATAATCGAGAGTGCTTCACTTCATAACGTGAAGATGACGTTACAAATGGAAGAGGAAATCGTCGGCGAGGCATCCAGTCGGCGCTGGATTCTCCAGCCAGAGGATCCTCCGATTGGAGGCTCTGAGAATCTTGAGAGAATCTCAGAACCCCCTCCGTCGGGCGCGGATGAGTCTGTGTGCATAGGATCTACGTCACAAACTTTCTCAACCATCATCTCCTGTGTGAGATGGATTGCGCCGTGATGCGTGTCACCGAGGCAAGCAAAGCTGTTTAGAGCAGTTTAGGAAATGGTGTAAACCGTCGTGGAGCGAGCAAAAGCAGGTTCCTCCGCTACGCTGCGGAATGACAAACAAATTGGTTTATAGCAGATCCTAAAATGCTCTAGAGTGCCACTCTTGCGATGGGGCGCGTAGCGTTACAGGCGAACGGGCAGGGTGCATGCCTTGGTCGAGCTTTCCCGAGCCAGTTCGAGCAGTCGGATGACGCGATAGCCGTCCTGCGGCGTGACGGCGAGAGGCGCTTTGCCGAGGATTGCGTCGCGCACGTTGGCGTAGAAGCCGCGATAGTCGCCGGGTTCGGTTTTCTCTTCACGAATGACCAGCGTTGCCGGATCGGCAGGATATGGAGCGACGGTCAGGACTCCCCATCTGGCCGAATTCTCCTCCAGCCAGACCTCGTTCGAGGTCATCGCAGGGACTTTTGCTCCGCCGACCAGAGCAGGCTCCTGCGGATCAAGTCCGTACTTTCTGAAGCTGCCGCATGTGCCGTGCATCAGGAAGCGCGGTGCGTTGTCGCAGGCCAGATAGCTGGCGCTACAGTGGGCGAGCATGCCTTTGCCGTTCGCCCCGGGATAATGCAGGGTGATGTCGAAGGCGTCTTCGATGGCTGTCTGGTCGCGGTCGGAGCGAACGCTGGCGGTGATCGCATCGGGCGCGCCGAAGAGAGCGAGAACCTGATCGACGAGATGCGGGCCGAGGTCGAAGAGCATTCCGTTGGCGGGATCCTCGGCCTCCTTCCACGTGCCCTCGCGCGGGATGGGGCGGAAGCGGTCGAAGTGCGACTCGAACGTGACCAACCGCCCAAGCACACCCTCGGCGATCAGCTTCTTCACGGTGAGAAAGTCGCCATCCCAGCGGCGATTGTGGAAGGGAATGACAAGCAGCCCTTTACTCGCAGCGAGTTGGCCGAGTTGGAGAGCCTGCTCGCTGGTGGCTGCGAAGGGCTTGTCGATGACGACGTGCTTGCCGGCTTCGAGGGCCTGCGTGGCCAACTCGAAGTGGGTCGCATTCGGGGTGGAGACGACGACCAGTTCGATGGACTTGTCGCCCAGCAGATCTTCGACCGAGCGCGCAATTCTGGCCGAAGGATAGGCCTTGGCGGCCTCGTCGCCCTTGCGCTGCATGATGGCGGATAGACGCAGTCCGCTTACCGCGTTGACAAACGGCGCATGGAAGACGCGTCCGCCCAGACCGTAACCGATGACGCCAACATTAATCTCTCGCTCAGCCATTTACATCCTCCACACTACTCTCCATGCAGGATAAACCCGGCGGTAACGCGCGTGGGCCTCTTGTCCCTGCATTGATTCCAGAAAACATTGCAATCTCCGTCAACTCTCATTGCATCCAAAGTCTATCTGTTTTGCTGAAGCGCTTGCTCGGGATCAAAACCAAATTAATCTTCTTGCAAAAATAATCTTGCGAAAAATGGAACGGGCAAGTTTTCAGATTCAGCCAAAGAACAGGTAACATGGAAGAGATGACTCAACGAAAAGCAGCGTCGCCAGTTCGGATGGCCCTTGCGAGTGGCGGCCTGGGTTCCCTGTTGTTGCTGGCTGCGGTTGGCCGGGCGCAAGGAGGCAGTCCCGGGGCCACGACCGCTGCGCAGGCTGGGGCAACCGAGGGAGCGTTGCAGCAGCTCTCGGCTCCGGCGGGACAGGATCTGGCTGCGCCAACGCGAGGCTCCTTCGCCGGATCGCTGGTCGAGGGCAAGGCAATCGATGCCATACTCGACCTGTCGCTGGACACGGCGATTGCGCGAGGACTGCGCCTGAACCTTGGGCTTATCTTGCAGGCTACCGCGCAGAAGAGTGCGCATGGACAGCAGCTTGAGCAGTTGCAGGCGTTGCTGCCAACCGTTACTGGAGACGCTTCGATCGAGGATGAGCAGATTGATCTGGCCGCCTCCGGCCTGAAGATTCCTGGGCTGAATCCCATCATCGGGCCGTTTCAGGTGGTGGACTTCCGCGCTTATCTGACGCAGACTCTGTTCAATGTTCCGGCGTTGGAGAACTACATTGCGGCGAAGCATAACTTTGCTGCGGCAAAACTTTCCGCCGAAGACGCGCGCGAGATGGTTGTGCTCACAGTGGGCAACGCTTACCTGATCTGCATTGCGGACACGGCGCGCATCGACGCGGTAAACGCCGAGTTGGCGACGGCGAAGCTCTCGCTGGATCAGGCGATTGAGGCGCACGATGCAGGAGTCAGCCCGCGGCTTGACGTTCTGCGCGCGCAGGTGGACTACCAGAACGAGCAGCAGGCGCTGATCTCGGCCACCAACCAACTGGCGAAGGATAAGCTTACGCTGGCTCGCGTCATTGGATTGCCGCTCGATCAGGCCTATCGCCTGACCGACAAGGAGCCTTATGCTGCGCTGGAGAATCTTGATCCGGCGGCGGCGTTCGCGCAGGCGCTGAAGAATCGCAAGGATCTGGCCGCAGCCAATGAGCAACTTCTCGCCGCTGGGGCAGCGCAATCCGCAGCCCACGCCGATCAGCTTCCCACGGCCAAGGTCTCCGCCGACTTCGGCGACATTGGCGAGACGCCGGGCCACTCGCACGGAACCTACTCGGCTACCGGGACGATCTCTGCGCCGATCCTGCAAGTTGCCAGAACGCGCGGCGAGAACGAGGTTGCGGGAGCGCAGGTCGAGCAGACGCGCGACAAACTGGCCGACCAGATACAGCAGATCAACGCCGACATTCGCAACTCGATTCTGGACATTCAATCGGCGGCGAAGCTGGTTGAGGCGGCAAAGTCCAACGTGGATCTGGCGAACGAAGAACTCGACGAGGCGCAGCAACGCTTCCAATCCGGCGTCAGCGACAATCTACCTGTCTCGCAGGCGCAGTCGTCGGTGGAGCAGGCCAACGATCAATACGTCGCCGCGCTGTATCAGCACAACGCCGCCAAGCTCTCACTGGCGCGGGCGATCGGCGTCGCACAGTCCAATTTGAAAGATTATCTCGGAGGAAAGTAACCGTGGCAGACGATCAGAATCAGAGCGGCAATCAGTCCGGCAACCAGACCGCCGAAGTCAAAGGCAACGATCAGGGAAATAGCGAGCCGGAAGAGGTCGCGCAGTCGAACGGCGGCCGCACGGCAATCGTTCTCGGCGTGGTGCTGTTGCTGGTTCTTGGCGCGGCCTACTTCTACTGGCGCTCCACCTTTATCGAAGATACCGACGACGCGCAGGTGGATGGCAATCTGTACCAGATCAGCGCTCGCGTCTCCGGGCAGGTAACCAAGGTCTACGTGGACGATAACCAGACCGTGCAGGCGGGGCAGTTGCTGGCCGAGATTGATCCGACCGACTATCAGGTCGCACTCGATCAGGCGCAGGCCAACCTTGCCAGCGCGCAGGCCGAGTTCGCTCAGGCTACGGTCAATGTTCCGTTGACGCAGGTCAGCGTGGGAACCTCCGTTGCTACGACCAGTTACGACGTGAAGGGTTCGACCGACATGGTGGCGCAGAGCGAGAAGCAGGTCGAGGCTGCGAAGGCGCGCGTCGCACAGGCCAAGGCCAACGCGCTCAAGGCGCAGGACGACGTGGATCGCTACAAGCCGCTGGTGCAGAAGGACGTCATCTCCAAGCAGCAGTATGACGCCGCCGTCGCCGCCGCAGCAGGCAGTCGGGCCGCCGTCGCAGAGGCCGAGGCCAATGTGCTGGCGCAGCAGAACGCCGTCTCCAGCGCCAGACAGAGGCTTGCGCAGTCCGAGGCGCAGTCGGCCCAGTCGGTGAAGAACGGGCCGGGACAGATCCGCGTGCAGCAGTCTCGCGTCGCCGCGGCTCAGGCTGCAATTCAGCAGGCGCAGGCCAAGGTCGAGCAGGCTCGACTCAACCTCTCCTACACGCGAATCACCGCGCCAACCGCCGGAATTGTGAACAAGAAGAACGTTCAAGTGGGTGCGAATCTGGCCGCTGGACAGGATCTGATGACTGTGATTCCGCTCACCGATCTGTGGGTGACGGCGAACTTCAAGGAGACGCAGCTCCTGCACATGCGTCCCGGCCAGACGGTCACGATCAAGGTCGATGCATATGGCGACCGCAAGTTCTCCGGCAAGGTGACGCAGGTGGGCGGCGCGACCGGCTCCATGCTCTCGCTCTTTCCGCCAGAGAACGCTACGGGAAACTACGTCAAGGTGGTTCAGCGCATTCCGGTGCGCATCGACTTCACCAACCTGAAGCAAGAGGACGCGGACTACGTTCTGCGCCCCGGCCTCTCGGTTACTCCCGAGGTTGAGGTCAAGTAGACGCCAGCTAATCGGAATCTGCTTTGGGCGAGTGAGCTACTCGCCCAAAGCAGATTCCTTCGCTCGCTACGGAATGACAAACGAACAGTCTAGTACTCTCTAATCGGCTGGATGGCTTTGCCGATTAGAAGCAGCACGGGCGCGGGGCCTACGGCTTCGTCGTCGAGTGCGGCCAGCGTCGTGATGTGGACGCGCTCGTGCGGCGTTGTTGCCTTGGAGACGGCTACGCATGGCGTTGCACGGTCGATGCCGGAGGCGATCAACTCGTCGGCGAGTGCGCGGAATCTACGCCCCGGCATGTAGACGACCAGCGTTGCATTCGATGGAAACGTGCCCTCCCACTTCGGCGTCAGCTCCAGTCGCGATGGTTGTCCGGCCTGCGGCGCGGCGTGGTGCGCGGTTGCGAAGATCAGCTTCGAGGCTGCGCTGCGGTCGGTCAGCGGAGTCTTCAGCGCTGCGGCTGCGGCGAAGGCTGCGGAGATTCCAGAGACGATCTCGAAGGGAATTCGCGCTTCGGTGAGCGCGGCGATCTCCTCGCCTGCGCGGCCAAAGACCAGCGGGTCGCCGGACTTCAGGCGGACTACGCTGTGCCCCGCTCCGGCGTGTTCCAGCAGCAGCGCGTGAATTCCCGCCTGGGTAATGCGCGGCTGTCCGCAGCGTTTGCCGACGGGAACGATGAGAGCCGTCGGCGAGGCCATCGCGAGCACTTCGTCCGAGACCAGATCGTCGGGCAGAACTACGTCTGCCGTTTGCAGCAGGCGCAGAGCGCGCAGCGTCAGCAGCTCGGGATCGCCCGGGCCTGCTCCGACCAGATATACGGTTCCGGGTTGCGCCGAGGGCCTCATGATTTGCTCTCCGACGGCTTGCTGGCGGCGGGCAGCGGATTGGCCAAGGCGTGTCGTCGGGCCCAAGCGCGGGTGGGGCAGCCTTCAAAGCCGCAGAGTTCGCGGCTGGCTAGCTGATGGAGCAGCTCGCGGCGCGCCTCGTTGGCAGGCTCGCGCTGTAGAATCTCGCGGCGCAGAGTGCCCAGTTCGGCGAGCCATTCGCCGGCATCCAGCGGGAGCAGCGCGTTGATCTCCTTGCGCAACTGCTGGGCCAGCGCGGGACTTGCTCCTGCGGTCGAGATGGCGATCTGCAGGTCGCCGCGCCGCACGACGGAGGGAAAGTAGAAGTCGCAGAAGGGCGGATCGTCGACCGCGTTGATGAGAACTCCGGCGGTCTCGGCCTCGGCGAAGACGGCGCGATTGACCGCCGGATCGTTGGTGGCGGCGATGGCCAGAAACTGCCCCGCGAGATCGCCCGATGTGTACTCGCGCTGCTGCCAGACGAGGTCTCCCGCCTCGGCCATCTCCGCGATGCGCGCGCTGGCTGCGGGAGCAATTACGGTCACCCGCGCGTTGGCCGCTTGCAGCGAGGCGATCTTCGATTCGGCGAGATGGCCTGCGCCGATCACGATGCAGGGGCGAGAGCTCAGCTTGAGAAATATGGGAAACAGGGGCATGAGATTCCTTATTCCTCTATTGTCACCCATCTATTTCCTTTCTGTAACGCATGTTCATGGCATTCGTCCCCCGAAGTCGCTCAGTGTTCAGGAATGTGGTTGGAGAGTGGGATCTCAACTGGCGGCCACAGGGCATGGGGTGAACTGTGAAAGCGAAGTTCTCGCAATACTGGGTTGATTAAGTTCGACTCTCCTGCGCAGGTTTTCGGTGCGGATGAGACTCTGGACGGCTAGACAGGCGGCGGAAAAGTCGGTTTTGGGATGGCGAGAAGAAGGCCCGGGGCTAAAGCCCACTGCTCCCTCCGAAAAGCAAAAGCATGAGTTTTTCCGTGGGCTGTAAAGCTCCATTGAAAGCAGGTGGCTTATGGTGTGGCTGAAGCCGCGCCCTTTCAAAACAAAGACGTTCTATTTCATAACAAGGCGTTTTTCCGCAGTCTGTAAAGCATTTTCAGCGATGGTGTGAGGTGTTGCGCTGCGAGCGGAATGCGGGGATTCTTCGCTTTGCTCAGAATGACAATCCGAGTCAGGGCGTCTTGTGGGCAGGATAAAAATTCTGGGGAGAGCGGCATCGTCGGCCAGAATGGTGACTCGGATCAGGATTGGATCGAATTACGATGAGATGCTAATCCTGATTTCGCACTAGACTTGAAGCAGCGCGCTTATGGATCTGCACGAGAAAATTCGCACGATTCCTGCCCTGCCGGGTTGCTATCTGTATAAGAACGCAGAGGGCGTGGTGATCTACGTCGGCAAGGCGAAGAACCTGCGCGCACGGGTGCGGTCGTACTTTTTGGAGTCGAGTCAGGCGAATGCCAAGACCGGATCGCTGATGCGCGAGGCCGTGGATATTGAGTACATCACGGTGGCGAATGAGCGCGAGGCTTTGGCGCTGGAAGACAACCTCATCAAACAGCGCCAGCCGCGCTACAACATCCTGTTGCGCGATGACAAGACCTACCCGTACATTCAGCTCACGATGAACGATCGCTATCCCAAGGTCTTCGTGACGCGGCGGTTGCGCAGGAATGGCTCGGCTTACTTTGGCCCTTATTTTCCCAGCAATCTGGCGTACCGGCTGGTGGAGTTGATCCATCGCAGCTTTTTGATTCCCAGTTGCAAGGTGGATCTGTCGCGCTATCATCCGCGGGCCTGTTTGCAGTACTACATCAAGCGCTGTCTGGGGCCGTGCGTTGAGGGGCTGACGACGCCGGAGACCTACGCGCAGGCCATTCGCGACGTGCAGATGTTTCTGAACGGCAAGACGGAGGAGTTGGAGGCGTCGCTGACCGAGCGCATGGAGCAGGCTGCCGCAGCCGAGTTGTACGAGGCCGCAGCACGGCTGCGCGACCAGATTGTCACCGTCCACCAGATGCAGGAGAAGCAGCGCATGGCTACGGCGGACAATGAGGACGCAGACGTCTTCGGGTTCCACTATGAGAGCGGAATGATGGCGGTGAACCTGTTCCACATGCGCGGGGGAAAGATTGTCGATCGGCGCGATCTGTTCTGGGAGGAGTTGCCGGAGCTGATCGAACCGCTCGTCGAAGAGTCCGAGGAGGGCGATGTCTCTAAGCAGAAGCCAGAGACTGAGGCGGGCGGCCATGCCGACGACTTCCATCCGGCGGAGTTTTTTTCCTCGCTGCTGAAGCAGATTTATCTGGGGAATGCGTATGTTCCACGCTCGATTCTGCTGCCGGTTGACTTTGCCGATCGGGCGTTGCTGGCCGAGTTGCTGACCGAGCGCACGGGGCATCGCATCGAGATTCTGGCTCCGCAGCGGGGGGAGAAGCGCTCGCTGGTGGATCTGGTCTGCCTCAACGCCAAGCAGTCGTTCGACCAGAGATTCCGCGTGATGCAGCCGGCGATGAAGGCTATTCAGGAGTCGCTACAGGACGCGCTGACGATGGAGGAGTTGCCGCGCCGGATCGAGTGCTTCGACATCTCGCACATCCAAGGCGCGGAGACGGTGGCGTCGATGGTGGTGTGGGAGGACGGCGCGATGAAGAAGGCCGACTACCGCAGGTTTCAGGTGAAGACGGTGACGGGTGTGGACGACTTTGCCTCGATGCGCGAGATTGTGGGGCGGCGGTACAAGCGGTTATTGGAAGAGAAGAAGCCCATGCCCTCGGTGATTTTGATTGATGGCGGGCTGGGGCAGCTTCACTCCGCCGCCGACGCGCTGGCGGAGATCGGCATACAGCCCGGCGTGCCGGGGCAGCCCGCGCTGGCCTCCATCGCCAAGCGCGAGGAGTTGCTGTACGTCTATGGGCAGGAGTCGGAGCCGGTGGTTCTCGATCGCCGCTCGCCGGTGCTGCACCTGATCCAGAAGATTCGCGACGAGAGCCATCGCTTCGCCGTGACGTATCACCGCAAACGCCGCGAGATGCGCGACCGCGACTCCGAGTTGGACACGATTCCCGGAGTTGGCCCGCGCACGCGGCAGAGACTGCTGGAGCATTTTGGCAGTGTTCGCGGAATCAGTCAGGCCGCGCCTGACGCGTTGACCGCAGTGGTCAGCGCGACGACCGCCGCGCGCATTCGCGAGCACTTCGACGCAGAGGCTGCCAAGCGATGAAGTTCGGGACAATGCGCTCCGCGTGATTTTGCTCTAGACTTTTGCCATGCGGGCGTTTGGGATCGATTGCGGAACGGAGTTCACCGGCTACGGCGTGGTGGAGATGGATCACGAGGCGAGAACGCCGCGGCTGATCCATGTGGCTGCGGGAACGATTCGGCTGAACAAGAAGGAAAAGACTCCGCTGCGGTTGGCTCAGGTCTACCAGGAACTGATTGGCTTGATGGAACGGCATGCGCCGGATTGCGTGGCGATTGAGGAGGTCTTCTTCTCGGCCAACGCGAAGTCTGCGCTGAAGTTGGGGCAGGTGCGCGGAGTGGCCATGCTGGCGGCGGCAACCAGCGGGTTGACGGTCGCAGAGTACGCGCCGCTGACGATCAAGTCCTCGGTGACAGGTTACGGACTTGCGGCAAAGGAGCAGGTGCAGTTTATGGTGACGCGGCTGCTGGAGTTGCAGTGCGCTCCGGATTCGCCCGACGCCGCCGATGCGCTGGCCATCGCGATCTGCCACATTCACACCGCGCAGACGCTGTTGCTGCAAGGGGCGAATCGGTGAGGCGGATGGCAGTAAGATTCGCCGTTGCGTTGTGGGAGCAGAGTTTTGAGTTAGTCGTTTATTGAAGTATGGGGCGGGCCTTCACAGGTTGCGGAAGACCTCGATTTTCATGGAAAAACATTCCCTCGGGGGGTGAAGCCCCGTTTAAAATAGGCGACTTATGGCGCGGCTAAAGCCGCGCCCTTTCAAAACAAGGGGCTTTCCCGCAGTATGTAAAGCATTTTAGCCAGTGGTGTAGAGTGTCGCGCTGCGAGCGAAATGCGGGGATTCTTCCCCTGAACTTCGTTCAGTGTCAGAATGACAAACAGGTCTGATGGAGAATTGATGGAACTGGGGTCGCGCTAGTGCGGGGGAGCGGCTATTGCTGCTGCGGGATGGGCTACGGTGACGTGGACTGCGTCGCCCCGAAGTACGCGGCGACCGGGCTGGGGGTTCTGCGAGGCGATGATGGATGATGCTGCGGGACGAACTGGCGCAGGGGATGGACTGAGGCCAGGCGGGGTCGGCAGCGCGGGAGTCTGCGTGGGCGTTGTGATGGGGGCGGCGGTGTCCGTAATCAGATGCAGACCGGCGCTGGCGGCGCGACCGCTGGCTGCGCCGTAGGTGAGGCCGACCAGCGCGGGCATGACGTAGGCTGTAGGCTCGGCTGCGCTGGGGTCGCTGACTAGCAGGCTGACGCGCGGGCCATCGACTCCTCCGGTGTTGGCGGGTGGAGTCTGGGTGAGGACGATGTCTGGATCTCCTGCAACGGCGAGGTGCGCAACCGTTCCCAGTTCGAGCGAGAGGCGACGGATGCCGACGGTTGCGGCGCGCTCGGTCTGGCCCGTAAGGTCGGGGATGTTGACGACCTGCGGGCCGAGCGACTCGGTGATGCGCACCGGCCACTCGCGGCGCACACGCGATCCGACGGCGGGATCCTGCGCCAGAATGAGGCCTGCGGGAACGTTGGTGGAGTAGAAGCGGTTTTCCAGCGTGAGGTTGAGGCCCTTGTGGGAGGCGATTTTGCTGGCATCGCTCACCGAGATGCCGGTGAAGTTGGGAACCACGGCCTCGCGACCATGAATCGCCAGACGCATTGCAATGAAGGCCGAGATCAGAGCGACGGCGACCATAGCCAACGCGCCCAGAACAAGGGTGAAAAATCGCTTCATCGTGCGCCTTCTCTCTTCCAGTGTCTAAATCCTAAAGTCTTTTGTAACATACTGCGCAGGGATGGGCTGAATGAGGCTACTGTGTTGCGTCTGCGATTCTATTTGACCTGTAGCTTGGGGGGACACGGTAGACTTGACACTGGTGCAAAGTAATTCCTCCGAAGGAAGGAGTCGCATGTCGTTTTCCCGGGTTCCGAACTCCGCCGCAGCTCTTCGTGAACGCGTTACGTCTCTTTTTTTTGGAATACTCTTTCTGGCGCTTACTGCGGCGATTGCGTTTGTATGGTCCTCGGCGCGGCTGTTGGAGATTGACGAGTATCTCTCCTTCTATACCGACCGCGTTCCAAGCATGGCCGATGTCGTTCGGGTGCAGTTGCACTATCCGATCTCGCTTGATCCTCCGACGTATCATCTGCTCTCGCACCTTGCCATGAGGCTACTTGGGCCTACGGCGCTGGCTGTGCGTCTGCCTGCCTTTCTCGGCTTTGTGCTCTTCCAGATCTCCGTATTTTTCTTCGTTCGTCGCATTGCAGGATGGCGTTCCGCATCGCTTGCGCTGGCTCTTCCCTTGCTGACGTTCAGCTTTTTCTATGCCGTTCAGGGCAGGCCATACGGTCTTCTGCTCGGACTCTATGCCATGTCGCTGGCCTGTTGGCAGGCTGCAACGCGCGCTGCTGCGGGGCAATCCCGAATGCTTGCACTTGTTGGTCTTGCCAGCGCAGTCGCGCTTGCCATCACCAGTCATTACTTCGGTATGTTGATTCTGCTGCCTGTCTGCATTGGGGAGTTGGCGCGAAGCATGCATCGTCGCCGACTCGACTACGGGGTTCTCGCGGCGTTTGCCGTTGGCATGGTATCCATCATCAGCATTCTGCCCTTTCGCAAGGCTCTGCTGCTCTATCGTCTGCACTACTACAGCACCAGCGTGGACTGGCATATTATTCCCGAGAGCTATTGCTCCCTGTTCGCCTTCTATCGTGCGTGGCCCCACTGGCAGCAGCATCTCTACGAATTCAGCCTGTGCGCTGTGACGCTTGCGCTAGCGGTTGCGGTTCTGCTTCGTCTTCGCCATGAAGCTACGCGCGATTGCATCCATGAGGAGTGCGATCCCGTTCACGAGTGGGTTGCCTTGTTTTCTATCGCTCTGCTGCCGATCTTTGGCTATCTGTTTGGCCGATTCGTCACCCACACCATGGACGTGCGCTATGTCATTGCCGCGCTCTTTGCCTTCGTCGCATGCACGGCTATCGTCTTCCAGCGAGCCTTGCGCAGCAGTATCGTCTTCTACTCGGCGATTGCTCTGCTCTTTGTGGGCGCGGTCAAGATCAACTGCGGGCAGATTCGTATGCATCGTGCAGGAGGAGCCGGTACGATGGCCAGCTTTAATCTTTCTCCCGAGGCCTCCGCCGCGTTTGCGAGCGATCCGCAACGGCGCATCTACACTCAGGCGCTGGACAGCTTCTACATCAACACGGCCTACGAGCCAGACCCTGCAATTCGTTCCCGCTTCTGCCTGGTCTACGGTCAGGACGAGGAACTTGGCTGGCTTGGCCACGACACCAACTACATTACGGCGATCAATATGCAGCACTTCGCGCCGCTTTGTACCGTCTCCTATCGCGACTTTCTCGCCCAGCCCGACCCTCTGATTCTCGTCTACCACAGCAGTTGGGAGTGGCTGGAGGGAGATCTGGCTGCAAAACGCCTTCCCGTCACTGCAATCGGCCCAGCGCTGCGCGGCGATCTTGTTCAACTCCACACTACTTCTATGCCGAACTCTACGTCGCTCCATTCCATGCGATGAGTTCGTTATGAGATTTCAGCCGCTAGCGAATTTTCACCAATAGTGTAAAGTGTCGCGACGCGAACGAAATGTACGCATCCTTCCCCTTCACCTCGTTCGAGGGGCAGGATGACAAACCTTAGTTCTCTATAGCAATAGTGACAATACTCTCGTAATCCGTTCGTGTTCTGATCTGGAGCGGTTAGCGGCGGTTGTCGGTGGCGGGTTCGGGGTGGATTAGGAGGCGATCGACCTCTGGGGCTTCGATCTTGAAGGCTCCTTCCAGAGCGGACATGACGGCGTGAACGCGCGCCATGGGGAGGTCGTCGGGCAGGGTGCAGTGGCAGGTGACCTGAGTGTACTCGGTGTGGCTGCTGGGCAGGTGGTCTGCGTGGACGCTGCGACGGGTGACGTAGACCTCGTGGATGTCCAGAATCTCTGGGAAGGTAGTGGCGACGCGGCGCAGGCGGAGTTCGAGGTCGCGGTCGTGCTTGAGAGCGGCGGGTCGTTCGATGGTGGCCGGCTCGCTCTCGATGTGGGTGAGGATGGAGGCGATGGCCGGAACCTCGCGGCGCATCTCGGCCTCAAGCTGGGTGACGAGGTCGTGCGCTTCAAGTAGGGGCATGGTCTCGTCGACTTCGAGGTGCTGCTCGATGTGCAGGCTGGGATGAAAGCGGTCGTGATGAAGGCCGCTGATCTGCTGCACGCTGATCTCGTGGATGGCGAGGTTGCGGCGGGCGGCTACGGCGCGGATGCGGTCGTGGACGCTCTCCGCCAGCGACGCGGTGGGAACGGTGTGAACGACCACGTCGGCGGCGGGCAGGTGGCGCTGCACGGCGGCGGTGGCGGCAAGCGTGACCTGCTCCGAACTCTGGAAGGTGAGGTTGCGCGGCAGGCCGAGGGTGACGTCGGCAAAGTAGCTGGAGCCAGAACGGCGGGTGCGCAGGCGTTCGACCGAGAGAACGCCGGGAATGGCGGCGAGATCGTGCAGCAGGTTGGCGCGGAGCTGGTCTTTTGCCTCTGCGGAAGAGAGCGACTGGCCGCTGGTGGGGTCGGTGGTGGGTGTGGCGTCGAGCAGGGCATCGATGGTCTGGTGAGCGAGTTGCCAACTGACGCGGAGGATGATTCCGGCGACGACCAGCGCGGCGATGGGGTCAGCGAACTCCAGCCAGGGGAGGGCGAAACGCTGGCCCATGTAGCTGGCGGCGAGGCCGACGATAACGGCCAGGGAGGCCCACATGTCGGTGGCGAAGTGGATGGAGTCTGCGGCGAGAGCTTCGGAGTGATGCAGCCGTGCGATTCGCCCCAGAGTGCGCGAGCGGCTGAAATCGACCGCGATGGAGAAGACCAGAACGGCGAAGGGCCAGAAGGAGGTGTGCAGGGAGAGATGGCGCTGCACGATGCGGCTGAGTGCCTCGTAGACGATCCATGCAGCGGAGGCGATCATGATGCCGGTCTCGATAAAGGCGGCGAGGGATTCGACCTTGCCGTGGCCGTAGTTGTGCTCGTCGTCGGCGGGGAGGTCGGAGACCTGCACGGAGACCAGAGTGATCGCCGCGGCGATGAGGTCGATGCCGGAGTGGGTCGCCTCGGAGAGCATGCCGAGTGAGCCGGTGAGCAAGCCGGTGAGGAGCTTGAGCGTCGTGACCAGAGCCGCCGCGATGACGGAGAAAATCGCCGCTCCACGCTTGGCAGAGTGCGCGCCCGGGAGATCTGCTGGCGCTGGTGCCGTCGGAGTGGCCGGGGAGGTCATTAGGGAATCGTACCCTTTATTGGCTATGGAACGCACGGGAAGAATCGCATTTTCACCAATGGTTAGAGTGTCGCAATGCAAAGGAAGATGCAGATCCTTCGACTCGCGCTTTGCGCTCGCTCAGGATGACAATCGTAATTACTCTACTTGATCAGATTTTAGTGGCGCGGTAGAGGCCGGCGATGCCGAAGGTGTAGGGCGTCCACGCGGGAGCGGTGAAGCCGGCGGCGGAGATTAGCTCGATCATGCGGGGCGGGGCGGGGAAGCGTGCGACCGACTCCGGCAGGTAGGTGTAGGCGCTGGCGTCGTGGGAGATGATGCGGCCCAGCAGCGGGAGGACGCCTTTGAAGTAGAGGTCGTAGAGCGCGCCCATCAGGCCGGTGGGCTGGTTGAAGTCGAGGATGGCGATCTGGCCGGAGGGGCGGAGGACGCGATGCAACTCGGCGAGGCCTTCGGGGTAGCTGGCCAGATTGCGGAAGCCGAAGGCGCAGGTGACCAGATCGATGGAGGAGTCGGCAAAGGGGAGATGCAGTGCGTCGGCCTCGATGGAGCGGATGTTGCGTCCGGCGAACTTCGGCTGGGCGAGGGCGAGCATGTTGCGTGAGAAGTCCACGGCGAGGATGGGCGCGGGGCTGGCGGAACAATCAACCGCAGATCCTTCGACTGCGGCTGCGCCTCCGCTCAGGAGGACACTTTCTTTTCTTGACGCGATCCTGGGGCGATGCTTGTCGAGGGCGAGGGTCATGTCGCCGGTGCCGCAGCACAGGTCGAGGACGACGGCCTCGGGACGAGCAAGGATGGGACGCACGGCGCGGGCGGTGCGAGTCCACCAGAGGCGGTCGATGCCCGCCGAGAGCATGTGGTTGAGCAGGTCGTAGCGCGGAGCGATGGTGTCGAACATCTGCTGGATGTTCTGCGCCGCAGCGGCAGGATCGGAGACGCCGGCGGGGCGCGCTCCGAGGTCGGGTTCGGATTGGGATTTTGTTGTCACAAGAGTTATGTTAAACGGCTAGGAGCCTGCGTCGGTCGTTTGTTGAAGTTATAGGTCGGGCCTTCAGCCCTTGTATTCTTTGCTGAAAGATTACCTAGGCCTTTGGCCTAGGCTGGTATAGAACGGGCCTATCAGTCCGTGGTAAAAGTCCAAACTGCTTGGGAATTTCCCTCAGGGGCTAAAGCCCGCGGTCATTTTGTACTAGTTACGGCACGGCTGAAGCCGTGCCCTTTCAAAACTTGACTTTCACTACGGGCTGCTATGGCCCTTAGTTTAGTGTATTTTCCCTAAGGGTGTAGACCGTGACAGTGTAAGCGAAATGCGGGGATTCTTCGCTTTGCTCAGAATGACAAACAAAACAACAGCAGATTCCTTCGCTTCGCTGCGGAATGACAAACAAATGGTTGCGACTGCTTCTAAATGGCTACGCCTGCTGCATGGTCTGGAGCATGGACTGGGTGGCGGTGAGGAGTTCGACGTCGGTGACGTCGTGGGCTACTTCGGCTGTGCCTATGCCCGTGGCGAGGACGAAGGCGCGTTGGCCGCTGCGATTCTTCTTGTCGGCGTAGGTTAGGGCGACGAGCTTGGCGGCGGAGGCCTGCGGCTTGGCGGCGACCTTGAAGGTGGGGATGGGGCCGTAGCGCAGGATGAGGTTGGCCATGCGGGCGAAGTCTTCCGGCGAGATGAGGCCGCGGTTTAGCGAGAGGTGCAGCGCGGCGATGGATCCCCATCCGACCGCTTCACCGTGCAGCAGCTTGCGATAGTGTGTGGCCGCCTCGATGGCGTGGCCGATGGTGTGGCCGAAGTTCAGGATCATGCGCAGACCAGACTCTTTTTCGTCCTTGGAGACGACCTCGGCCTTGACCTTGACGCAGGCGGTGACGACCTTTTGCAGCGCGGCGGGATCTCCCGAGAGGATGGCTTCGGCGTTCTTCTCCATCGTGCGGAAGAGCGCGGGGTCGCGGATGATTCCTGACTTGATGGCCTCTTGCAGTCCGGCGCGGAGTTCGGCGGCGGGGAGGGTGCGCAGGGTGTCGATGTCGCTGAAGACGGCCAGCGGGTGGTGGAAGCAGCCGATGAGGTTCTTGCCCGCGACGAGGTTGACGCCGGTCTTGCCGCCGAGCGAGGAATCGACCTGCGCCAGCACGGTGGTGGGCAGGCCAACGTAGCGGATGCCGCGCATGTAGATGGCGGCGAGGAAGCCGGTGACGTCGCCGATGATGCCGCCACCGAAGGCGAGCAGGATGGAGTCGCGGTCGGCTCCGGCGAGGGCTAGCTGCTGGGCGAGGGCCTCGACCTGCGCGAGGCGCTTGCGGCTCTCCCCGGCGGGAAGAAAGATCGCCGTGGGCTTCTGCTTCGCCGGAAAGCTGGCGAGGAAGGGCTTGCTCCAAAGCGCCCAGATCTCGGGCGAGGTGACGACGAAGAGGCGCGGCGTTTTGCCGGGCGTCAGCTTGCGCAGACGGGTGTGCAGCGTGCGCAGAAGGCCGGGCGCGATGGCGACGTCGTAGGTGGCGGAGGTGGTGGTTACGCGGATGGTGGACACTGGTCTATGGTATCGCAGGGAGCGCGCTGGAGTATTGCAGGAAGTGTGGTGGTAGCCTTTAAGGATGCGCGTTGTGGACTTTTTGATCATAGGCGGTGGGGTCGCTGGGTTGCGGGCGGCGGTGGGGCTGGCAGAGGTTGGTAATGTTCTGGTGGTCAGCAAGGATGGGCTGGAGGAGTCGAACACGGCCTATGCGCAGGGCGGAATCGCCGTGGCGATGGGCGGCGATGAGGATGTGGCTCTGCATCTTTCCGACACGATTTCGGCGGGCGATGGACTGGTGAACGCCAAGGCTGCGGCGGTGTTGGTGGAGCAGGGGCCGATGCGCGTCGAGGAACTGCTGCGCTGGGGGACGGGCTTCGATCGCTATCCGGCAGGTTCTGAGCAAGATGGAGAGTTGATGCGGACGCGCGAGGGTGCGCACAGCTTGCCGAGGATTCTCCATGCCAACGGAGACGCAACCGGCAAGGAGATTGCCGTCTCGCTGCTGCGCACTGTGCGCGGGTTGGAGCGCGTGGAGTTGATGGAGTGGACTACGGCGGTGGATCTGCTCGTCTGTCGGCAAGGCAATGCGGAGCGCGTGGTAGGTGCGACGCTGCTGGATGCGGCGGGAGAGTTGCACGAGGTGCGTACGCGGGCGGTGCTGCTGGCCAGCGGCGGCGCAGGGCAGGTCTACAGCGACACGACCAACCCGGCGGTGGCTACAGGCGACGGCATTGCGATGGCCTATCGCGCTGGCGCGGAGTTGATGGACATGGAGTTCTATCAGTTTCATCCGACAGCCTTTGCACTGGAGGGCGCGCCGCGATTCCTGATGAGCGAGGCGCTGCGCGGCGAGGGCGCATGGTTGATAAACTCTCGCGGAGAGCGGTTCATGGAGCGCTATCATCCGGGTCTGGAACTGGCTCCGCGTGACGTGGTGGCGCGGGCGATTGCGCACGAAGAGCTGGCCGGACCGGTCTATCTGGACATGCGCGAGGCGGGAAAGAAACTGGATCTGAAGGCGCGGTTTCCGGGAATATCGGGATTTCTGGCCGACTACGGACTGGAGTTGGCGCGGGATCCGATTCCGGTGCGGCCAGCGGCTCACTACCTGATGGGTGGTGTGCGCACGGACGAGCATGGAAGGACGTCGCTGGCTGGTTTGTACGCGGCGGGCGAGGCGGCTTGTACCGGTGTGCATGGAGCAAATCGGTTGGCGAGTAATTCGCTACTGGAGGGACTGGTCTTCGGCGCGCTGGCTGCCGAGGCGATGATTCTGGAGCAGGGAGCCATAGAGCAGGGAGCGGCTGACTCAGACTCGGCGGGCTTGGTGGATGTGGCCGACGTGGAGGAGTGGATTGCGCAGCTACAGCGACTGATGTGGCGCGACGCAGGACTGTTGCGCGATGCGGCAGGCTTGCTGCGGGCGCAGGCTGGCTTGCAGGCGATGCGACAGGCGGCGGTGGGGCAGGGCGCGGGGAAGAGCGGCTTGACGAGGCGAGCGCTGGAGGCGCGCAATCTGCTGACGGTGGCCGATGCGATTGTGCAGGCGGCGTTGGGCAGGGAAGAGAGCCGCGGGGCTCACTCTCGTCTGGACTTTCCCGAACGCGCCGAAGTTGCGAGGCACTCGCTGGTGCGGCGCGGACAACTCCGCTTCTCCGACCAACTGTAATCACGGGGTAAGACTGCTGACCTGAATTATCGAATGGCAAATGATGCTGGCGTGATGGGCTGTGGTGGGATGCTTGTGCGTGGGATGGGCTGCGCTGGCGAAGTCGCCCAAAAGCCTGATGCGGATGCTCAGCGCGGAGGGAAACCCGCAGGCACGCAACCTCTTCGAGATGGTTGCCTACCTACAGAAGATCGAAGGCACCGTCCTCGAAGTCCACGCCGCCGCCGCGTGAGACGGTGAATGGGACGCTCAGTCTCGCATTCGCAGGGCAGCACTAGGTGATACTATACGAGCATGGCGAATCCAGACGGAGGGGCGGCGCGAATCTTCAAGACGGCTTGGTTCACCAAGGCGGCGCGCAAGGCGCATATTGCGGACGACGAGCTTTGCGCCGCCATTCGGCAGGTGATGCTGGGGCAGGCCGACGATCTGGGCGGAGGAGTCTTCAAGAAGCGGTTGAGCAAGAATCTGTACCGCTCGATTGTTCTGGCCAAGGGACGGCAGTTCTGGGTCTATGAGTATCTGTTCGCCAAGAAAGATCGGGCGAATATCGCGGACGAGGAGTTGGACAGCTTTCGGGCGTTGGCGAAGGTTTATACGACGCTGTCGGTCGAGCAGGTCGGTCGGTTGCTGCGGGAGAAGGATTGGTTTGAGATTTGCACTCAGGGAGAATGCCATGACGACCAAGCGTAAGTTCAAGAGCGATGCGTTCGAGGCGATCCACTCGTCAGCTGCGGCGATGCTGAAGGTGGGGGCGCTGGACAAGGCGACGATGCGGAGCTTTGATGTGGCCTGCATCGCCGTGCCGGAGAGCTTTGAGCCGGAGCAGATCAAGCGGATACGCGAGAGCCAGCGCGTCAGCCAGCCGATCTTCGCGCGCTACCTCAACACCAGCGAGTCCACGGTGGAGAAGTGGGAGACCGGCGTAAAAAAGCCCAGCGGCATGGCCGTCAAGCTGCTGACCATCGTGCAGAAGCATGGGCTGAAGATGCTGGCGTGATGGCTTGTGAGGGCGCACTGGCGAAGTCGCCCAAGAGCCTGATGCGGATGCTGAGCGCGGAGGGAAACCCGCAGGCACGCAACCTCTGCGAGATGGTCGCCTACCTCCAGAAGCTCGAAGGCACCGTGCTCGAAGTCCACGCCGCTGCCGCATGAGACAGAGGCGCGAGAAATGGAAAAAAGTCAGCGCGACGCAAAAATAGTCCTTGCCGTGTGGTAACTTTTGAGTTACCATCATCTCTATGATTGAGGTGCGCGAGTACGTCGCCGCGCGTGGCAACATTCCCTATCGGGATTGGATTGTGCAGCTCGACACCACGGCTCGCGTCCGCATCATCACCGCCGTACTGCGCATGGAGAATGGGAACTTCTCGGCGGCGAAGAGCGTCGGCGCAGGACTCTCCGAGCTGCGGCTGGACTTTGGTCCCGGCTACCGCGTGTACTTCGGCAAGGATGGCGAGCGTCTGGTCATCCTGCTGGGCGGTGGCAGCAAGCGACGACAGCAGGCAGATATTCAAGCGGCCCACGCGCTTTGGGCCGACTACAAGAAGAGAAAGCGGGAGAACGATCTCAAGATGAGAAAGCAGGAGAACTAGATGACACTGACACGGAGCTTCCGAGAGACGATCACCGAACAGCTCGCCGAGCCGGAGTTTCGCCGCGAGTTTCTGCGCGAGGCGGTCGGCAACATGGTGGCGGGCGATCTCGACACGGCCAAGAGCGTCCTGCGCGAGTACATCAACGGCACGGTCGGCTTTGTCGCGCTGGGTCGCGCGCTGTCGAAGTCGCCCAAGAGCCTGATGCGGATGCTCAGCGCGGAGGGAAACCCGCAGGCACGCAACCTCTTCGAGATGGTTGCCTACCTCCAGAAGCTCGAAGGCACCGTCCTCGAAGTCCGCGCCGCTGCCGCCGCGTGAGACAGAGGCGCGGTGAATGGGGTAGAATACTGGAATCTACTTGCTATGTCCGGTATGGTCATCTGATGTTGTGTTTGTGGTTCTTAGAGGCCCTATGCGTAAACTGTGGAAGTTTTTCCACTCGATCATCTCTGTTCTTTTTACTCCATCACATCGATCCCAATCTAAAACTCTATCGCCTGACCTTGACCCAAACCTCCTGACAAATGCAAAAACAGGCGATGCAGAGGCACAGCACAATCTCGCGTACTTGTACCATGTAGGTCTCGGGGTGCAGCAGGATGATGCACTTGCCGCAGTTTGGTGGCGCAAAGCAGCCGAGCAGGGGATTGCTTACGCACAATCCAACCTTGCGCTTCTATACTTTAATGGCCAAGGTGTACCGAAGGACTATGCACAGGCTGTCATCTGGTATCGCAAAGCAGCCGAGCAGGGCCTTGCTCGCGCCCAATTCAACCTTGGCACTATGTACGGCCTTGGCCAAGGTGTACCGAAGGACTACTCTCAAGCTGCACTCTGGATCCGCAAGGCCGCCGTACAGGGCGATGCAAATGCACAATTCAATCTGGGCATAATGTACCGCGATGGCCAAGGCGTGCCGCAGGACTACTCGAAGGCGACACTTTGGATACGCAAGGCTGCGGCGCAGGGCAATGCCGATTCACAAGCCGTGCTCGGCTGGCTCTACGCCAACGGTAAAGGTATAAGGCGTGACTACAAGCAAGCAACAGTTTGCTGGCAGAAGGCTGCCGAGAAGGGGGTTGCCGCTGCACAGCTTAACCTCGGCATTGTGTATAGCATTGGACAAGGAGTATTGCAGGACTACGCTCTATCGGCTCACTGGTATCACAAGGCCGCTGAACAAGGAGAGTCTACGGCACAAAATAATCTTGGAATCTCCTACGCTTTGGGTCAAGGGGTACCTCGTGATTATGCTGAGGCATATTTCTGGCTTGATCTTTCAGCTACAGGTGATATGACAAGGGATCAACAGGAAAACGCCATAAAGCTTCGAGACTTGTCAGCCTCCCACCTAACACCCACAGAACTTTCTAAGGTGCAGAAACGTGCGAACAAATGGCTCACGTCACACAAAACCCACGGAGAATACCCTAAGCTTGGATGATCCTAGAGTCAAGGTTGCGAAGGATAACTCCTACGCCCTAGATCAGCGCATTTCTTTTGTTGAAATAAATGCTCCGGATAGCTGTGAAAGGTGGCTCGTTTTATCTTTGCTGTTGGCGTCTCGTCGGGCGTATGCACATCTCTGGAAAGGCTGGCCGGTGGAGTCCGCATATACCGCATGGGCTTGCCGCAATCTCCTCGAACTTCGAATATTTGCGAAGTACTTAGTTCTTTCACCCGAAAACCGAAAGCGCTTTATGTACGACTTCATTATTGACTCCGAACAGACGACAGAGGTGCAAAAACGGCTAGCTGGTCAGGTAGCTCCTAACTTAAGTTTGGAGCAATACGATTTTCTATTGCAAAGCTTGGCATCCAAGAGAGATGACCTGGACTTCACGGAGAACAAATATCTTAAACCTAGAGATTTAGCTCCAAGTTTAGGACTCGGCGACGAATTTGATTTCATGAACAAGCTATGCTCGAAGCTCGTTCATCCCACGGTGCAATCAATCCTCTCAGATGATAAGGATGCACAGTCCGAGAGAGACCTATTTTTTCTGAAGGGACGCGATTATCTTGCTGATCTAATGCGCGAAATAACCCCATTCGCACAGTCGTTATGCGTCGAGACACCTGAAACTAATTGACGAATGCCCGCTATCCTGATTTGGATAGCGGGCATTCGTGATGATTTGGGTTAGTGCGTTGGGACTACAGGCCCTTCTTGACGAGGAAGAGGATGAGGTCCTTGACGCGGCTGGAGTAGCCCCACTCGTTGTCGTACCAGGCGATGACCTTGCCGGTGTTGCCGACGACCTTGGTCAGCTTTGAGTCGAAGGTGCTCGATGCCGGGTCGCCCTTGAAGTCCGAGCTGACCAGCTCCTCTTCGGTGTAGGCGAGGTAGCCCTTCAGCGGGCCGGCGACAGAGGCTGCCTTGATGGCGGCGTTGATGCTCTCGACGGTGATCGGCTTCTCGGCGACGAAGGTCAGATCGACGACCGAGACGTTGGGGGTCGGGACGCGGATGGCGAAGCCGTCCAGCTTGCCGGAGAGCGCCGGGATGACCAGCTTCAGAGCCTTGGCGGCGCCGGTGGAGCTGGGGATCATCGACAGGGCAGCGGCGCGGGCGCGACGCAGATCCTTGTGCGGCGTGTCCAGAATGACCTGATCGTTGGTGTAGCTGTGGATGGTGGTCATGATGCCGCTGGCGATGCCAAAGGTGTCGTTGAGAACCTTGGCCACCGGCGCGAGGCAGTTGGTGGTGCAGCTGGCGTTTGAGATGACGTTGTGCTTGGCGGCCTCGTACTTGTCGTCGTTGACGCCGAGTACAACCGTCAGATCCTCGTTCGAGGCCGGAGCCGAGATGATGACCTTCTTGACCGTGCTGCCGAGGTGCGCCTTCGCCTTGGTGGCGTCGGTGAAGAAGCCGGTGGACTCGACGACGATCTGTGCGCCGACGCTGGCCCAGTCAAGCTTGGCCGGGTCGCGCTCGGCGAAGACCTTGATCTTCTTGCCGTCGATGGCGATGAAGTCCGCGCCGTGGGTGATCTCGTTCTTCAGGTTGCCGAGGATCGAATCGTACTTGAGAAGGTGAGCGAGTGTGGCCGGGGTGGTGAGGTCGTTCACGGCGACAAACTCGATGTCGGGGTTGCCAATTGCGGTGCGGAAGACGTTGCGTCCGATGCGGCCGAAGCCGTTAATACCTACCTTTACAGCCATTTTCGCTTGCTCCTGTCTTGTTTGTTCTTTGAAATTGCGTTGCGCGACGGGTAAATTCGCGCCTGCTTATCTGGAGATTGTTCCGAATTGATGGTATCACCGGCCGGGGCGGGCGTAAAACAGTTCTGGGATTTTTTGCAATCATGTGTGATCGAGATCACGCCTTAGGAAAAGTCTGCACAAACGCAAAAGCATTCCCTCGGGGGCTAAAGCCCCGTTGGGAAATGGGCGAATTACGGCGCGGCTAAAGCCGTGCCCTTTCAAAACAAAGACGTTTTATTTAAAAACGGGGCAGGGAGTGCCCGTCTTGGTGCGCGAGATTTCCATTGCACCCCCCGTCTGTGTTACAAGCGACGTATGCGCAATGTGCGCGATTGGATGCGCGACCTCATGAGAAGACGTTCCAGACGTGGACCGAACGAATCGGAATCCACTGGAAAGAGTGGGCAGGAACTGCCCTCGAATCAACAGGCACCGCTACGCCCCACCTACCCGGAGCCGCTAGCCCAACCCCCCGTCGCTCCCGTAGAGGATGCGGCAAAAAACGATCAGGAAGTCGAGCCGGTGACGCCGGATCACGCTTCGCTACTGCCGAGCGTTCAGGCTGAGGCGATTGAAGCCGCTGCGCCTGCTGCGCCGAAGGTTCCTGTGCCGGAGAAGATGATGGTTGTGGAGACGCAGCCGGACTCGCTGGCCACGCCTCCTGACGAGCAGACCGCCGTCTCGGCCAAGGAGCCGCGCGGCTACGTTGTGCTGACCATCGGCCTGCCCGGATCGGGCAAGACGACCTGGTACAAGCGCCGCGGAGTGACGCCGCTGTCGAGCGATCTGCTGCGCAGCTTGCTCTTCGACGACATTACGGAACAGCGTTATCAGGGACTGGTCTTCTCCACGCTGCGCAGTCTGCTGCGCGCGCGGTTGATCGCCAAGATGCCTTGGAACTATGTCGACGCCACCAACCTCAGCACCCACGAGCGCAAGCAGTGGATCAAGATGGCCAAGAGCTTCGGTTATGAGGTGCAGGCGGTCTTCTTCGACGTGCCGCTGACTGTGTGTCTCGAACGCAACGCCCGGCGCGACCGTCAGGTGAGCGACGAGGTGATGCACAAGATGGCTGAGCGGTTGAAGCCCCCGACCTTCAAAGAGGGCTTCGAGAAGATCACCGTCGTCCGCGTCAAGGGACAGCCGGGCACTCTGCCGGTTACGACCACTGGCGGCGATGAGCCTGCTGCGGAGTCCGGCCCACCGGATAACGAATAGCGCTCGCTATAACGAATCAATAGAAACGGCCCACGCTTCGGTGTGGGCCGTTTTGCGTTGCTCCATGTGCAACGCGGAAAGAATTTTTGCAAAGCATTTTCTCTAATGGTGTAGAGCGTCGTTGCGCGAAGAAAAACGCAGATCCTTCGACTCACGCACTGCACTCGCTCAGGATGACAAATCTCCTTCTGAGCTTGGTTTATAGCAATTTCTGCCATGCGCTAGTTGGTATGGCAGTTTTGAAGACGCTCTATGCGGCTATTGCGTGTTGCTGCGATTGATGAGGTCGGGGGTGGAACTCTTCAGGAGTTGGATCGCGTCTCTGTACTTGAGGCCGGGTGGGACGGGGGAGAAGTGACTTGTCTCTTCGTTGACCTGAAAGCTCAAGGATTTGACTAGAAACGCCTTGCCGGTGACGTGGAGAGTGAGGTGGGTGAACTCCCAATCGTGCGCATCGACCTCGGACTCTTCGAGCAGGACGGTTCCTCCACGGTTGAGCTTGCCGATCACACCGAAGCCGAAGTCAACCTCGGCGATAAAGTGGCCTTCGATCCGGGTGAGGCGCTCCTGCGCGGCATCGATCCATACGTCGCCGGCTATACCGCGCAGAACGTTGGACTCCAGATCTGGAGAGGTGAAGTGCGGATTGGGTGTAAAGCTCATGTGATAGCACTTGCCGGAGGGGCAGGGAACCATGCCCTCGAAGTGGTAGAGAAAGGCGCTGGGGAACAGAGTCAGCAGGTGACTGCTGGTCTCGACGTCCTTCTGCTCGCTCTTGTGGCGACGCTCCTGCGTCTCGGGATGTGCGGCGAGCGAGTCGAGGCGAGCGAGTTCAGCGCGATTTGCCTCGGCGCTGAGAGGCTTGCCGTCGATGGCGACTAGGCGGGCTACATCGCCGTCTGCGGTCTCGATGATTTCCTTGGTTGTGTTGCGGCGCTCGTCGGTTCTGTGGACCAGATAGCAGACGGGATGATGACTCTTGTCGGCGGCGAGTTGGTGCTGCACGGCGTGGCGCATCAGGACTGCGGTATCGACGGATACGTTGGTCTGGCTCTGCGCAGAGAGGCACGGGGCAATCGCGATGGCCAGTAGCGGCAAGAGGAGAGCTAGGATTCCGCCGCGCGGCGAGGGAAGGGCTGCTCGGAGTGTGGGTTGCAGGAGCGGAGTTGCAAACGAGGGAAGACCCATTGCTAGAGAATACCGAATCTGAAGCAATTGGTGTTCAACGTTTATTGTTCAGCATGATGAAAGAGAATAGGGGCGCGAGGGGATGCGTCTTTTAAGAAGCTGGTATCGTCAAATAAGCAAGTAATTATTGAGCAGAATTGTTCGTTGGAGTTTTAGAGCATTTTGGGTAATGGCGTAGACCGTCGTGGAGTGAGCAAAAGCAGATTCCTTCGCTTCGCTACGGAATGACAAATAAACTTCTACGGAATGACAAACAATTGCTACGGAATGACAAATAATTGATCTATCGCAATCCTTTAACTCTAATTTGCTTCGATTGGTTGAATTCAGTGCAGCTAGTAGCGTGACCGAATGAAAAGGTTGTTAGAAAAAATCAAAACAGATCCCCTTCGGGGATGACAAACTAACAGAGCACGGAGTACATCATTATGCGGTCGCGGTACTAGAGCATTTTTACTATGGTGTAGAGTCTTGTGGCACGAGCAAAATGCGGGGATTCTTCGCTTGGCTCAGAATGACAGTAGCTTTTTCTATGACAGTAGTTTTTTCTCTGTAGCAATATTGAATATTTTCTAATGCAGGGTATGTACTAAAACAAAGGAGTTTGGATGTGGATCGTCCGTCTCGCACTTAGGAGACCTTATACCTTCGTTGTGCTGTCGCTGCTGTTGTTCTTTCTGGGACCAGTGGTGATCGAGCGGACTCCGGTCGATATTTTTCCGAATATCGATATTCCGGTTGTGACTGTGCTGTGGTCGTACTCGGGGCTATCTCCGCAACAACTGAGCGACCGGATTACGGTGCAGTTCGAGCGCAGTCTGACGACGACGGTCAATGACATCGACCATACGGAATCGCAGACGCTGAACGGCATCTCGGTGATTAAGGTCTACTTCCGCCCGACGGTGAACATCTCGCAGGCCGTGGCGCAGGTAACGGCGATTGCGCAGACTTCGTTGCGGGCTTATCCAACCGGAACAACGCCACCGCTGGTGATTCAGTACAGCGCGTCGAGTGTGCCCGTGCTGCAACTCGGACTGTCGGGCGATGGCCTGACGGAGCAGCAATTGTTTGACTATGGTGCGAACTTTATTCGCACTCAGTTAGCTACGGTGCAGGGCGTCTCGATTCCGTTCCCGTATGGCGGCAAGCAGCGGCAGATTCAGGTAGACATCGACACTCAGAAGCTACAGGCGCATGGACTGTCGGCCTCCGATGTGGTGACGGCGATGGGCTCGCAAAATGTGATCCTGCCGGCGGGCGAGATCAAGATGGGCCACGTCGATTATCAGATTGAGACCAATAGCGCGGTGGACTCGGTTGAGGCGTTGAATGACCTGCCGATCAAGACCATCAACGGCACGACGATCTATGTGCGCGACGTTGGCAATGTGCGCGATGGATTTCCTCCGCAGACCAATATTGTTCGCGTCGATGGACAGCGAGCGTCGCTGATGACGATTCAGAAGACGGGTGATGCTTCGACGCTGGACATCATCGAGAATGTTCGCGCGCAGTTGCCGCTGATTGCGGCGCAGTTGCCGCCAGCGTTGAAGATTCGCCCAATCTCGGATCAATCGGTCTTTGTGCGTTCGGCGATCAGCGGAGTGGTGCGCGAGGCGATCATTGCGGGTTGTCTGACCGCCGTGATGATTCTGATCTTTCTCGGCAACTGGCGTTCGACGCTGATTATTGCAGTGTCGATTCCGCTGTCGATCATCTGCTCGCTGCTGGCGCTGGCCGCGCTGGGCGAGACGATCAACATCATGACGCTGGGAGGACTGGCGCTGGCCGTCGGCATTCTGGTCGACGACGCTACGGTGACGATTGAGAATATCAATCGCTATCTGGAAGAGGGCAACGAGGTTGAACACGCGATTCTGAACGGAGCCGCGCAGATTGCGGTTCCGGCGTTCGTCTCGACGCTGGCGATCTGCATCGTCTTTGTGCCGATGTTCTTTCTGGGCGGCGTGGCGCGGTATCTTTTTGTTCCGCTGGCCGAAGCGGTCGTCTTCGCCATGCTGGCTTCGTACTTTCTGTCGCGCACGGTTGTGCCGACGATGGCGAAGTATCTGCTAAAGGGGCACGAGCATGATCGCGTGGAACAGGCGCGCGCCAGTCGCAATCCCTTCGTGCGATTCCAGATTACCTTCGAGCACTACTTCGAGAGGTTGCGCGACTGGTATCACGGCGTGTTGCGGGTCTGTCTGCAATATCGAGCGGCGTTTCTGCTGTCGATTGTGGCGTTCTGGGTGGTATCGATTGCGCTGCTGTATCCGTGGCTGGGGCAGGACTTTTTTCCCTCGGTCGATGGCGGACAGTTCAAGCTGCATGTGCGCGCGCACACGGGTACGCGCATTGAAGATACGGCTCGGCTGTGCGACCAGATTGAGGACGTGATTCGTCAGGAGATTCCGAAGAACGAGCTGGGCACGGTGATCGACAATATTGGGCTGCCGTATTCGAGCTTGAATCTCTCCTACTCGAACTCGGCTCCGGTGGGTACGGCGGACGCGGATATTCTGGTCTCGCTGGAGAGAAAACACAGGCCGACGATCGAGTACACGCGGGCTTTGCGCGACAGGTTGACAGCGGCGTTTCCCGGTGTCGAGTTCTACTATCTGCCGACGGACATGGTGAGCCAGATTCTGAACTTCGGACTACCCGCGCAGATTGATGTACAGGTGGCAGGACTAAAGGTGGTGGAGAACCGCGCGCTGGCAGAGCAGATGATGCAGGAGATCGCGCACGTCTCCGGCACGACGGATCTGCGCATTCAGCAGCCGTTCAACCAGCCGATGTGGACGGTCAACGTAGATCGGACGCGCGCGCAGGAGGTTGGATACAGCCAGAAGGATGTGGGGCAGGCGTTGCTGACCAGCTTGAGCGGAAGCTCGCAGACCTCACCGAGCTTCTTTCTGAATCCGCAGAATCATGTGAGCTACAACATCGCGGTGCAGACGCCGCAGTATGAGGTGGAGAATCTTCAGGATCTACAGAACTTTCCCATCTCGTCCAATGGGTCGAGTGCGCAGCCGCAGATTCTGGGCAATCTGGCAACGCTGGAACGCGGCGTAGAGCCGGGAACGGTGAGCCACTACAACGCACAGCCGATCATCGACATCTACGGCTCGGTTGAGGGGACGGATCTGGCCAGCGTGGCGAGTCAGGTTGAGCGCATCGTAGACAAGTACAGAGCGAAGCTGCCGCGCGGAAGCCAGATATTTTTGCGCGGACAGATTCAGACGATGCATAGCTCCTTTCAAGGACTGGCGTATGGACTGCTCTTCTCGATTGTGCTGGTGTATGCGCTGATCGTGGTGAACTTCCAGAGCTGGCTCGATCCGTTCATCATTATCGCCGCACTGCCGGGAGCAATGGCGGGAATTATCTGGATGCTCTTCGTCACAGGGACGCACATCAGCGTACCTGCGCTGACCGGCGCGATCATGTGCATGGGCGTGGCGACGGCCAACTCGATTCTGGTGGTGAGCTTCGCCAAGGAGCAGATGGAGGCAGGGTTGAGCGCAAAGGATGCTGCGCTGAGTGCGGGTTTCACGCGCTTCCGTCCAGTCATTATGACTGCGCTGGCGATGATTATCGGCATGGTTCCAATGGCTCTTGGACTGGGCGATGGCGGTGAGCAGAATGCACCGCTAGGCCGCGCCGTCATTGGCGGACTGCTGCTGGCGACCTTCGGAACGCTGACTTTTGTGCCGGTCTTCTTCTCGCTGATGCATCGCAACGATTCGCCCGCCGAAGAGACTGATGCTATGGACGCAGACGAGGCGCAGGCATGAACAACTACGAGCTAGAAGATTCGATTAAACCCGCGCCAATCGCGCAGATGGAGAGAGACCTATGAATTCGAATTTGACAGGATCGGATAGCGATGAAGCCCCAGCGCCGGAGGTCTCGCGCCGTACTCTGCTGTCGTTGGTCATCGTAGTGTTGGTTGTGGCTGTCGTTCTGGCTGCTGTGGGAATTCTGCGACGCGTTCACGCGAATACGACGCTCGAAAAATATACCGACGCGAATGCCGCGCCGCCGGTCGCGCTGGAGCAGCCGGTCTTCGAGAAGGACGCGCGGGAGATTGTGCTTCCTGGCAACATGCAAGCCTTCACCATGGCTCCGATCTATGCGCGCACGACGGGCTATGTGAAGAGCTGGTCGCACGACATTGGCTCGCATGTGAAGAAGGGCGAACTGCTGGCGGTGATCGAGACGCCAGAGCTGGATCAGCAACTCTCGCAGGCCAAGGCCGATCTGGCGACGGCCGTGAGCAACGCTTCTTTGGCAAAGGTGACGGCGGATCGTTACCGCGGATTGATTGGGCAAAACGCGGTCTCGCAGCAGGATACGGACAACGCAGTGGCGCAGTATGAGGCGCGCAATACCGAGGTTGCATCGGCGCAGGCGAACGCGCGACGGCTACAGGAGATGCAGTCGTTCGAGCGTATCGTGGCTCCGTTCGACGGCGTGATTACAGCGCGCAACCTCGACATCGGCCAGTTGGTGACTACGGCGGGAAGCACGACTACGACCGGTGCGGGGACGATCTCTGGGAGCAAGGAGGTCTTTGATCTATCGGCGATCGGTACGCTACGCGTCTTCGTCAATGTACCGCAGATCTATGCGCCGGACGCGAAGAATGGAGTGACGGCGACGTTGACGCTGCCGCAGTATCCGGGGCGTGTCTTCCACGGCACACTGGTGCGATCCTCGGATGCGGTGGATCCGGCGACGCGCACCCTGCTGGCTGAGATCGACGTGGACAATCGCTCGGGTGAGTTGCTGCCGGGCAGTTACGTAGAGGTTCATCTGAACGTTTCGAGCAATGTTCCCGCGCTGATTGTGCCGATCAGTGCGCTGATTCTGGAGCCCGATGGGTTGCACGTCGCGACGGTGGACGCATCGCATCACGCCCACATTGTGCGCGTCACGCAAGGGCGCGACTCTGGCTCGACGATGGAGATTCTGGGCGGGCTTGCGCCGGGGCAATCGGTCATTGCCAACCCTCCCGACTCGCTGACCGATGGCGAGTTGGTGCGCATTGTTTCGACCGGGAGCGCGGCGGGGGGCAAGCAATGAAGCTGCGTCGCACATGCGAAGTTGCGTTGCTGGCGGCGCTTGCGCTGAGCGGTTGCAAGACGGTTGGGCCGAACTACAAGGCTCCGACCGTGCCTGCTCCGCCGACGTTTTCTGATGACGGTCACAATGGCGATTGGGCTGCGGCCAAGCCTGCGGACGCTGCGGATCGCGGTGCGTGGTGGAGCGTCTATCAGAGCGCGGAACTGAACGGGCTGGAGGCGCGCTGCGCTACGGCGAATCAGAGCATTGCAGCGGCGCTTCATGCGTATGAGCAGGCGCACGATCTGGTGCGGCAGAATCACGCGTCGCTTTATCCGACGGTCTCGCTGGGGGGATCGGCCTCGCGCAATCGCATTTCCGCCACGACTCCGTTGAAGACTGCGGGCAGCGAGCAGAGCTATTGGGCTTTTCTGATTCCGCTGAGCATCTCTTGGGAGCCGGACTTTTGGGGCAGTGTGCGGCGGCAGATCGAGTCGAGTTCGGCAAGCGCGCAGGCCTCTGCCGCAGATCTTGCCAACACGCGGATGAGTCTACAGGGACTGCTCGCGGTGACTTATCTGCAACTGCGTGGACTCGATCTGCAGGCGCAGTTGCTGCGCACGACCGTCGACGCATACACGCAGACGTTGCAGCTTACGCAGGTTCGTTTGAAGGGCGGCGTGAGTACGGAGAGCGATGTGGCGCAGGCTCAGGCGCAGCTTGAAGAATCGCGCGCACAACTCATCGACCTCGGTGTGCAGCGCGCGCAGTATGAACACGCGATTGCGGTGCTGATCGGCGAGCCGGCGACGAACTTTCACATTGCCGAGCAACCGCTGGCTGGCGATCCTCCTGCGGTGCCGACGGGCGTTCCTTCGGAGCTGTTGCAGCGGCGGCCAGACATTGCTGCGGCGGAGCGGCGTGTGGCTGCGGCCAACGCTCTGATTGGCGTGGCGCAGGCGGCGTATTATCCCAACATCACGCTGGGCGCGACGGGCGGCGTGGAGAGTTCGCACATTAGCCAACTCTTTAGTTCCAGCAGTGCGCAGTGGAGCGGCGGGCCGTCGGCCAGCGAGGTTTTGTATGACGCGGGGCGGCGACGCGCACAGGTGGACTACGCCGTGGCGCAACGCGAACAGGCCACAGCGCTCTATCGCGAGCAGGTGCTGTCGGCCTTCCGTGACGTGGAGGATCAGCTTGCGGCGCTGCGTGTGCTGGAGCAGGAGGCTGCAGTGCAGCAGCGCGCGGTGGATGCCGCTCGGCACAGCACCGATCTCTCGCTGCTGCGCTACCGGCGCGGGTTTACCACCTACCTCGAAGTCCTCACCAACCAGACGATTCAATATGCCGATGAACGCGCCGCCGCCGCACTGGTTGCGCGCCGCATCGTCGCCAGCGCACAGCTTCAACTAGCCCTCGGCGGCGGGTGGAACGCTGCGCAACTCCCCAGCAACTAGCGCGTTTTCACTATTGCTATAGAGCAGCTTTGTTTGTCATTCCTTCGCACCACGGTACTCTACACCTATGGTGAAAATGCTCTAGTAGCGTGACCGAATGAAAAGGTTGTTAGAAAAACAAAAGCAGATCCCCTTCGGGGATGACAAACTAAAAGAGTACGGAGTACATCATTATGCGGTCGCGGTACTAGTTCCTGAGTCAGTTGTTCGTTGTAGATATAGGTCGTGCCTTCAGCCCTCAGTCTCTGTGCTGTTTGTTGACCTAGGCCTTCGACCCAGGCTGGTATAGAACGGGCCTTTGGCCCTTTGTTTATAACGGTTCCCGCAATGGTGTATTCCATTATCAAACGACAACCAAGCAGATTCCTCCGCTGGCGCTACGGAATGACAAAAAGTGTTCTATAGCAATTTGGAAACCGCTAAGTGCTGCGAATTAATGGCTCAAGACTCTGGCTGTGTCTCCCGAAGACAGAAACCCGTCATGCGGATGCGCGGCTAGGCGAATTTCACGAAGCGCAGGGCGGCGGAGTTCATGCAGTAGCGCAGGCCGGTGGGGCGTGGTCCGTCGTTGAAGACGTGGCCAAGGTGCGCGTCGCACTCTCGGCAGGAGACGGCGGTGCGATCCATGCCGTCGCTTCTGTCATGCGTCTCGGCGACGTTTTCCTTGGCAATGGGTTGCCAGAAGCTCGGCCATCCTGTGCCCGAGTCGAACTTTGTCTCCGAGTTGAAGAGCGCGTTGTCGCAACAGATGCAGCGATAGAGGCCGCGTTCATGCAGGTTCCATGAGATTCCGGTGTAGGCGCGCTCCGTGCCTGCGTGGCGAGTCACTTCAAATGAAATGGGAGAGAGTTGCTGCTTCCACTCTGCCTCTGTCTTGATGACGCGAGGAATGGTGACTTTGCCGATGGGCTTTCCCGCAGGCGAAAATGCGATGACTATGACCATGCCAGGATCTGCTTTATCTGTGGCAGCCTCCACATCTTGCAGCGTACTTCGATGCAACGACCAGAGCGCGGAGCCTGCTATGGCTCCCGATGCGGTGAGAAGGAATGTTCGACGATTGATCCTCATGGTGATCTTCTCCTTGATTGCGATGACGTTGATATGTCAGCAACTCAGCCGAAGGTGAACGCGTAGGCCTGCACTCCGGGCGCGAGGAATTCGATGCGAAAGGTTCGATCCTGAATGCTGTCGCTCTGACGAATCAGTTGATAGAGGCGATCACTCGTCACCGTGCCGTAGCCGTCGGCGTTGGTGTCGACTCCGTGATCCGCGCCGGGAGCTTTGCCGTCGAGCGTTACGCGGAAGGGAATTGGCTTGCCGCCCTTCGCCAGTCCCAGAACGAGGTGAAGATCTCGAGCGTGAAAGCGATAGACGATGCTGCTGGAGGCTGTGATTGCGGTGGCGATCTGGCCTCCGTCGCGCCAGCTTCCATCGAAGGCCCACTGATTCAGCTTTAGCTCGTCCGGTGCGTGATAGAGTTGCGCTTTGTCCTGATCGAGTCCTCCGTGAGAGGCGAAGTTCTCTGCGCGGTCGTATCCGATGTAGGTCTCCGGCGAGTTCATCTGGCCGGAGTTGGACGCGGCAGAAACGCCTGTGGGAGCAATGTTTGCGGTGGTTGCGGGAAGGGGTTTGTGGTTGGCTTCTTCCAGGAGACTGCGAATCCAGCTCTCGGACTCGGCGTAGTTTCCTTCGCCAAAGTGGTGGTAGCGAAGGTGTCCGGTGGCGTCGATAAAGTAGTGCGCTGGCCAGTACTCGTTGTTGAAGTTGCGCCAGATGCGATAGTTGTTGTCCATCGCCACGGGATAGGCGATGCCGAGATCCTGAACCGCCTTGCGTACGTTTGCCTCATCCTTCTCAAAGGGAAACTCTGGCGTGTGGACGCCGATGACGACGAGGCCGCTGTCTTTGTACTTCGCATTCCACGCCTGAATGTAGGGCAACGTGCGCAGACAGTTGATGCAGGAGTAGGTCCAGAAATCGACGAGAACGACCTTGCCGCGAAGCGATGCAGGAGTGAGCGGGGCGGAGTTGATCCAAGCCGTCGCACCAGTGATCTTGGCAAGCGCTGGCCCGGGTGCAGCGTCGTTTGCAGAGAGGCCGGTCATTGCATCCGCGACGGGTTCTTGATTCGGATTCGCGGTCATGCTCTGGTCGTTTGGGGCGGACGTTGGTGGGGTCTGCGGATGGAGGCGATCCACGAGCCTCTGCTCCAGATTCGCCGTGTTGGAGAGCGAGAGGCGCGTGAGCAGACCACGGTCGACACCAAGCGCAACCGCAACCACTCCGGCAAGAACAGCGACTCCCAGAGTGCGTCGAATCCATTCCTCTGCTCCGAGCGAGCGCTTCATGGCAGCGAAGGCGCGACCTCCCGCAAGCAACGCGACGGCAAGCGAACTGGCCGCTCCAGCAGCGTAGGCGAGAAGAAGAAATACCGTGTGAACGCTCGCTCCGCCAAGAGCCGCTCCGGTCAGGATCAGGCCCAGAATCGGCCCCGCGCAGGGAGCCCAGAGAAGCCCGGTTCCAATGCCGAGCAGAAAGGAGTTAGCCAGACTTGATTCATGATTCGAGGTGCGCGAGAATCGGTTGCCGAACTGCACCAGCGGGCGCGAGATGCGCTCGGCGAGCGAGGAGAAGAGCAGGGTCAGGCCAAAGAGTCCGAAGAGGATGAGCGCCGCGACGCGGCCAAACTGGTTGGCGCGTACTGCCCAGCCTCCGCCGATGGTCGCAAGGCTTGCTACCAGTGCGAAGGTTGCGGCCATTCCGGCCAGAAGAGGAAGACCGCTGCGGCGAAGCGGTTGATCCGAACGCGCAAAGACGAATGGCAGCACGGGAAGAATGCACGGGCTGAGAATGGTGAGAACTCCACCGAAGTACGCCAGAAGAAGCAGAAACATAATGTCCCCAACTCCGGGTCAGTTGCTCCAGTGACCGGACGAAAGTGCATCGCTCGTACTGATAGATTTGATTCCAAACCCTCAGGATAAGTTACATTGTTTCTCACTCTTTCTATAATCCAGTCCTTGCCATGAGGGACGAGGTCCTGAACTGATTTTCAGGCTCGGCTCGTTGTTTTTGTCGGATATTGGAAGAATTAACGTCGGTGCAGCACCAATCTCTCGCTGCTGCGCTACATGCGCGGGTGCATGACCTCTCAAAATAGGGAGGGAGCAGGGGCCTTCAGGCCCCTGAATACAGGCTGATTAAAAGTGGCTTTAGCCACGGGCATTTCGTTTATGCTATAGCGATGCGGTTCGCGCCTCAGGAAACTCGTACGTATCTGGTTACGGCTGTGATAGCCGAACGACGCAGTCTCTTTCAGGTCACGGCCACGGCTGAGTTGTTTGAGCGAACCCTTCTCGACTATCGAAGCCAAGGAAGATTTCTCTTACATGCATTCGTCATCATGCCGGAACACTTCCATGCTCTGATTACGCCCGCTCCAGACGTTTCATTGGAGAAGGCGATGCAGTTCATCAAGGGCGGATTTTTGTTTCGCCTGAAGAGCAAGCATGAGGTGTGGATGCGCAGCTTCAACGAGAGCCAGATTATGTGCGAAGAAAAGTTCGTGAACTGTGTGCGATATATTGAGGAGAATCCAGTTCGCCGAGGACTTGTCTCAACGACGCAGGCGTATTTATTCAGTTCTGCTGGCCGCACGTTGGATCCGATACCGCTTCATCTGCATTGAAAGAAGGCCCGGGCCTAAACAGGCTGCGGAAAACTCAGTCTTTGCGCGACGAGCAAAAGATCCGGGGCTAAAGCCCATTGAAAGATGTGGCTTATTCAGTGGGCTGAAGCCCACTGCTCCCTCCGAAAGACAAAAACATGAGTTTTTTCGTAGACTGCATAGGCTTATTTCCGAGCCAATTGATTTAGTGGCCTGAAGAGCTCTGCTCCCTCCGTTTGATGATTCATCGACCTCTGTTCTTTTCGCTGCGAATTCTTAAGGCTCACGCTTCCTCCGTTTGAACCAGCGCGCATACGGCAGAGTGACTCGCACTGGTCAGGATGCCGGTTGAGCGTATATGCTGGTGCGCACACGCTGGCTTGCACAACGTGGGCACAGAGGAGAACGACATGGGGATTCGTTTGCATTTCTGGGGGGCGGCTGGAACCGTCACTGGATCGTCGCACCACATTGAATGCGCCGGACAGAATTTGTTGCTCGACTGCGGACTCTTTCAGGGACGGCGACTGGAGGCGGCGAATCTCAACTCGCATCTTGCGTTTACTCCAGAGCAGCTTGCTGCGGGCGAGTTGAACGCAGTAGTCATCTCACATGCGCACATCGATCACACGGGCGTTCTACCACTGCTGACCAAGCAAGGATATAGCGGCCCGATCTACGCTACGCCGCCAACCATCGACCTCTGTGTGCCGATGCTGAAGGACAGCGCGTTCATTCAGGAGAGCGACGCAGAGTTTATGAGCAAGCGGCGTAGCAAGCGCCACTCCATCGGCGTCGATCCCGGCCCAGAGCCGGTTGCACCGCTTTACTCGCAGGAGGACGCCGCGCAGGTGATACATCAGATGCGCCCGGTGGAGTTGCATAAGGCGCAGTTGCTGGCCGGATCGACCAGTGACGCGGGCTTCAGCGTTACGATGTCGAATGCAGGACACATGCTTGGCTCGGCCTGCGTGCTGGTTGATGCGGTGGAGAAGGGGAAGCACACGCGGCTGCTTTTCTCTGGCGACGTGGGGCGAAAGAATCTGCCGATTACGCGCGATCCCGATGCCGCGCCGCTGGCCGACTACCTCATTATGGAGAGTACTTACGGCGACCGGCTGCATCAGCCTGCGGGGCCGATCAAGCAGAAACTGGCCTCCATTGTGAAGCGCGTGATGGCGCGTGGAGGACATATTATCGTTCCCGCCTTCGCGGTCGAGAGGACGCAGCAGTTGGTTCTGCTGCTGCATGAGTTGATCGACGCGAAAGAGATTCCCGAGCTGCCGATCTTTGTCGACAGTCCGCTGGCCACCGCTGTCACCGAGGTCTTCCGCAAGCACACCGAGACGTGGGACGAGGAGCCGAACGCCTTCACGGCCAAGGGTGAGACTCCCTTCGACTGGAGGCGGTTGCGCTATACCCAGACGGTGCAGGAGAGCAAGGCTCTGAACGATCTGCATGTGCCGTATCTGGTGATGTCGGCCTCGGGAATGTGCGAGGCGGGACGGATTCTGCATCATCTAAAGAACGGCATTGAGGATTCGCGCAACCTGATTCTGATTACTGGCTTTCAGGCGGAGAATACGCTGGGGCGCAAGCTGGTGGAACGTCTGCCCGAGGTCAACATCTTCGGCGAACCGATGCGTCTGCGCGCCGAGGTCGACACGATCGACTCGCTGAGTGGCCATGCCGATCAGCAGGAACTGCTGGACTGGATGGCTCCCGCCACGCCTGGGCTGAAGAAGGTCTTTCTGGTTCACGGCGAACCGACGGCGCAGTTGGCCTTGAAGGCGAAGATTGAAGAACGATACAAGCTGGAGGTCGTCATTCCAAAGCGCGGCGATCGCTTCGAGGTGAGTTAGGTTTTATATATGCGCAGCGTCTCTGAGTACATAGATGCGAAACGTCGTGGACTTTCGGCATAGCTCGAAGGGGCCTTCGGTGGTATCCAGACGATAGTTGGCGTTGAGGTAGTCGCGAAACTCTGGCCAGGCGTTCAGCTTATCGAAGGTGTAACTGCCGTTCTGATACCACTCATTGCTCAAGACGATGACGGTAGGCTGATTCTTGTGAATCTCCTGCATGAAGATCTTGCGATAGTAAGGGACGGCTGTGTTGTCGTTAGGATCGAAGAACTCCGTGTCTCCGGTGAACCCAGTGCTTTGCACCAGATCCAGATGATAGAGGGCTGTAAAGCATCCGCCGACCATGTCCAGACACTGTACCTTGTTCTGTAGTTTGTCTCCTCCCAGACGGCGCAGATCTTGTTCGATCCGCGGAACCGCTGCGTTGGTTACGCGCATTCGGCTTATCTTGAGTGCGTCGAAAGGAACCATCAGCAGGACGCCGAAAGCCATTGCTGCGACGGCAATATTTCTGCGTCTGCCGCGATCTTTCATCGCAATGCTCAACTCCAGTCCAACCCACAGCAGCCCAAAACTGACAGATGCGATGCGATGGTATCCGTAGCCTTTGTGTTGTAAGAAGTACGACAGGATTCCGAAGAGGAAGCCTGCGCGCACCGCCCACATCTCCCAGCTTGTGCGCTGTTTGCGGGATTTGCCGAGCAGCAGCGTGATGGGTACATAGATCAGAAAAATAGGTGGCAGGCTGAGGAGAATCATCAGCAAAAGCGTGGGATGTACCAGCGAAACGTAGTAGGGAACCAGTTTGTGGAGGATGAACAGAAACGGGCCAAAGGCATGTTGCGGCAGCAGGAAGTGGAGCAGTATTCCCAATGCAAGGGCGAAGCCTGTCAGCGCATACATCAGGAAGGCGACCGGCGACCGTCCCTCGCGGCGCAGAACGAAGAAGGGAAAGAGTAGCAGGCCGAGTGCAAGCGGAGCGACTGTCGGCTTGATGAGGACTGCAAGCCCCATAGCGAGTCCGTATGGCAGCATCAGCCAAGGGCGAGACTTGCGTACGGCGAGCATCAGCAGTGCATAGCCGATGAAGATCAGCACCGTCATGACCTCGTCGCGCTCGACTGCCATAGCCGGGCCTCCCAAGCCATTGAGCAGGGTGAAGAGCACCCCGGCGAAGAGTCCGGCAAGCCAGTCGTATGGCAGCGCAATCACAATCATGGCCAGCGTCATTGAGCCAAGCAGGGTGAAGTCGTAGAGCCGCCAGCCAAGATCGCCGCTGCCAAAGATCCCGATTGCCCAGCGCTCCGTCAGGTAGGAGCCGGGCATGTTCAGATCGTAGATCTCTTTGTAGGGAACCTTGCCGTGGTTCAGCAGGAGCACAATGTAGTGCATCACCTGCGTGTCCCACATCCACTGCCAATGGAGGGTGCAGACGACATAGCTTGCCGCGCCAGCCAGCAGCACCGCAGCGCAAAGATAGCGAAAGAAATTAATCTGGCAATCCGACAAGGATGTCTGCATGGCTCTGCGCAATTATATATACCGCAGCAAAAGGCATAATGCGAAAGGCAAAAGCAATCACGGATCAAAGCGGATCTTCACAGATAAAACAAGACCATCCTGTCTTTAATCCGTGTTCCTGCGCGTTGATCCGTGGTCGGTTTTTGTCTCACTTGGAACGGCAGTGGCGAGTCGTAATTATTTATGGAGCAGGGATTCGTACGCGGCGATCTGGGCCAGGGTGAAGGGGTGCATGTCTGCGCCGGACTGCCATGCGCGGTACCACTGGACGAGCCAATCGAGGGCAGTGTCGAGGTGGAGGTGCGGAGTCCAGGCGAGATCGGCGCGGGCGCGGCTGGCGTCCAGCTTCAGGTAGCCCGCCTCGTGAACGCCGTGGTCGGGATCGAGAACCCACTTGGCTCCGTTGCCCCAGAAGCCAGTCATCTTCTCGGCGATCCATGCGACGGGGCGAGCGTCGTCGTCTGCGGGGCCGAAGTTGTATGCCGTAGCGAATTTGGGATCGTGCGTCAGAAGTTGCTCGGCGAGGCGGATGTATCCGTGCAGCGGCTCGAGGACGTGCTGCCAGGGGCGGATCGCTTCGGGTCGGCGGATGCGGACGGGCTCGCCGACGAGGAAGCCGCGCACTAGATCGGGGATGAGGCGGTCAGCCGACCAGTCTCCCCCGCCGATGACGTTTCCTGCGCGCGCGGTGGCTAGAGCGACCTTGTGTTCAGAGAGCTTTGTGGTGGGAAAAAACGACTGGCGGAAGGCGGCGGAGACGATCTCGGCGCAGGCCTTCGAGCTGGAGTAGGGATCGTAGCCGCCCAGCGGGTCGGTCTCGCGATAGCCCCAGATCCACTCCTTGTTCTCGTAGCACTTATCGGTGGTGACCGAGACCACGGCGCGGACAGACGGCGTACGACGGATGGCGTCAAGCAGGCGTGCCGTGCCGATCACATTGGTCTCATAGGTTCCGATGGGGTCTTCGTAGGAGAGGCGCACCAGCGGCTGCGCGGCGAGATGGAAGACGACCTCGGGGGCAAAGTCGCGCAGGGCGGATTCGAGCGCGACTGCGTTGCGGATGTCGCCGCGAATGTCGTCTACAACCGCGCCGACGCGAGCTACGGTGAAGAGGTTCGGCTCGGTGCTGGGGGCGAGCGCGTAGCCGCGAACGTCGGCACCGAGTTTGGACAGCCAGAGAGCGAGCCAGCCCCCCTTGAAACCGGTGTGCCCAGTGAGGAAGACGCGTTTGCCTTGCCACGAGAAGGGGTGATCGCTCATAGAGTTCAGCATAAATGAAGCGGGAGAGAATAGGCTTAACACCAATTTACACCGATGGCGCCGATTTCAACGCAAAGACGATAAAGACAAGTGAGATATTACGACAAAAGCAGTGGTACAGCCTTCGATCTTGCCGCTAATTGCTTTTGAATTTAAATCGGTACCATTGGTGTAAATCGGGGTTAAGTTGTTCTTCCGGTCTACCAGGACTTCCATGGGGCTTTGCCGGATTGCCATAGGTCTTCGAGTTGCTGCTTGTCGCGCAGGGTATCCATGGCCTGCCAGAAGCCGTGGTGGAAGAAGGCCTGGACTTCGCCCTTTGCGACGAGGGCTTCGATGGGCTGGCGCTCGAACATCCAGTGGTCGTCCTTGACCTCGGCGATGACCTTGGGCGAGAGGACGAAGAATCCTCCGTTGATCCATCCGCCTTCGTCCTGCGGCTTCTCCTGAAAGGCCTCGACCTTTGTGTCGTCGAAGACCAGCGCGCCGAAGCGGGCCAACGGCTGGACGCTGGTCAGGGTGACCAGTTTGCCGTGGGACTTGTGGAAGGCGATGGAGGCCTGAATGTCTATGTCGGCGACGCCATCGCCGTAGGTCATGCAGAAGGATTCCTCTCCCTCAACGTACTTGGCGACGCGGCGCAGGCGGCCTCCCGTCCCAGAGTCGTTGCCCGTATCGACCAAAGTGACGCTCCACGGCTCGGCATCCGAGTTGTGAACGGTCATCTTGTTGTGGGCAATGTCGAAGGTGACGTCGGAGGTGTGTAGAAAGTAGTTGGCGAAGTACTCCTTGATGATGTAGCCCTTGTATCCGAGGCAGATGATGAAGTCGTTGATTCCCTGTTGGGAGTAGATCTTCAGGATGTGCCAGAGGATGGGCAGCCCGCCAATCTCAACCATGGGCTTGGGGCGGACAGAGGTTTCTTCACTGAGACGTGTGCCGAGACCACCGGCGAGAATGACCGCTTTCATCTTGATAAGGTTCCTTTGCAGGAGATTTTGGCCAACCGACGCATACGCTACGCGGTAATCATATTTTGTCTACTCAAACATCCTACGATATGTAATTAAGCTATGGAGAAATAAGGGCAAAGCGCAGGTATTCCACGCCTCCCGTTTGGATACAGCAAGTCTGAAGAGCGAAAAGGATTCGGGTTGCCATGGTTGAAGGGTACGGGTATTGTGGGGGGGGAGATAGATTTTGGTCTCGGATGTCCCCTCTCATTCGGGAGCGCTTATTTGAGTCAGGACCATGCGTATGATGTGGATGTTTCGAGAAAAATACCGTTTGGGGGGTGTTGCGTGAAGTATAGCGATCTGCTGGCGGACTGGCTCTTGGAACTGGGTTATACGCACTGTTTTTTCCTGGCTGGCGGCAATGTCATGCACATTCTGGAGAGTTGCAGCCGGAAGTTCAAGTGCATTCCTGTAGTCCACGAGGTGGCTGCGGGCATTGCGGTGGAGTACTTCAACGAAGTGTCTGGTAGATCGCGCGCGTTTGCTCTGGTGACGGCCGGACCGGGGCTGACCAACATCGTTACGGCGATGGCTGGCGCATATATGGAGAGCCGCGAACTGCTGGTGATTGGCGGACAGGTGAAGGTATCGGATCTGGCGCGCGGACAGGTGAGGCAGCGCGGGATTCAAGAGGTCGATGGCGTTGATATTGCGCGGCCTGTGACCTTGGCTTCAAATCTGATGGATCATGTCATCGATCAGAAGACCTTTGCGGAGTGGAGCCAGGCGGGTAGCACGGGGCGCAAGGGGCCGGTATTTATCGAGATTCCGCTGGATATTCAGGCCGCTCCCGTAGAGCGAGAGACGCTTGATATGAAGGAGTCCTTCGTCGCGCACGAGGCCTTTCGGCCTATTGCGGCAGAGACGCTGGCACAGATTGCGACGATGGTGCGCGAGGCCAAACGGCCTGTGTTGCTGCTGGGCGGAGGAGTGAGCCGAGAGGCTGCGGCGGAGGTGGAAGATCGTCTGGCAGAGTTGGGCGTTCCCGTGATGACGACCTGGAATGGAGCTGACCGCATCGCAAGCGATCACCCGTACTACTTCGGTCGACCCAATACCTGGGGGCAGAGGTCGGCAAATATTCTAGTGCAGCAGGCCGATCTGCTGGTGGCGCTGGGAACACGATTAGGGATGCAGCAGTCAGGCTTCAACTGGCAGGAGTTTATCCCGGTGGGCAAGATTGTTCAAGTGGACTGCGACGAGCGCGAACTGACCAAGGGGCATCCGCGGGTGGATCTGCCGGTCTGTGGAGACGCCAACGTGGTGCTGCGCTCACTGGCGGTGGCGGCGCTGGGAACGCACACCGATTGGGTCGAGTTCTGCCGCAGCGTGAAAGCGGCGATTCCACTGGTCGAGCCGGTGAATCATACGGGCGAGGGTTATCTTTCGCCGTACGCCTTTGTGGATACACTCTCAGGCCTGGCAACCAAGGACGATGTGGTGATTCCGTGCAGCAGTGGAAGCGCGTTTACCGTCTCCAACCAGACGTTTTCGCAGAAACGCGGACAGATCTTCTTTACCGACAAGAGTCTGGCCTCGATGGGCTATGGGCTGGGTGCGGCGATCGGATCTGCGGTGGCCTCGGGCGGGCGGCGAACGGTGCTGATCGAGGGCGATGGCGGATTCACCCAGAACCTGCAGGAGCTGGGAACCGTGCGCGCGCAGAAGCTGAACCTGAAGATCTTTCTTTTCGACGATCATGGCTATGCATCGATCCGCATGACGCAGAAGAACTACTTCGGCGGGCGGTATGTTGGGTGTGACATTGAGACCGGATTGGGAATGCCCAACTGGGAAAAGCTATTTGCCGCGTATGACATTCCCGTGATGCGGATTGGGCCGGGGTTCGAGAAGGATCCAGAATTTCTGAAGCGTTTCAACGAGGTGGGGCCGCGCGGCTTCATCGTACATGTCGATCCAGAGCAAACCTACTTCCCGAAGATTTCCAGCCGGGTGACGGCCTCGGGCAGCATGGAGTCGAACCCGCTGCACTACATGACTCCAGACCTGGACGAAGAGTTGGCGGCGAAGGTCTTTCGCTACCTTTAGCGTCTTCTGAATTTCTACAGACCAGAAGATAAATTGTCATTCCGTAGCGAAGCGAAGGAATCTGTTTTTGCTCGATCTACGACGGTCTACACCGTTACCGAAGATGCTTTAGTTGCGGAGAGAGGATTGCAATGGCAGGGAAGCCGATTGGGGCGGAGGATCTGGACGGCATCCTCGCTCAGACCAGAGATCTGTGGGAAGAGATGCGTGGCCAGCGACTCTTCCTGACCGGCGGGACGGGCTTTTTCGGCTGTTGGCTGGTGGAGAGCTTCTGCCATGCAAACCGCGCGCTGGGGCTGAACGCGCAGATTACGGTACTCTCGCGGAATCCTGCAAAGTTTGCAGCGAAGTGTTCGCACTTGGCCAGCGATCCGGCGGTAACGCTGCACACGGGCGATGTGCGCGACTTTAAGTTTCCTGCGGGCGAGTTTCGCTTTGTGATTCATGCGGCGACCGAGGCCAGCGCAAGGCAGGCCGCCGAAGAGCCGCTGGAGATGCTGTCGACGATTCTGGCTGGAACCGAGCGAACGCTGAAGTTCGCCGAGCGGTGTGGCGCGCGGAAGTTTTTGCTGACCAGTTCGGGCGCGGTCTATGGACGGCAGCCAGCCGAGGTGACGCACTTGCCGGAGAGTTACGCGGGCGCGCCGGACGCGCTCGATGCGGCCAGCGTCTACGCCGAGGGCAAGCGAGCGTCGGAGCTGATGTGCGCGCTTTACCAGAAGGCGGCGCGGGAGCGGGGTGTGCAGTTCGAGGCCAAGATTGCGCGCTGCTGGGCCTTCTGTGGGCCGCATCTTCCGCTGGAGTCGCACTTCGCCATCGGCAATTTTATCGGCGACGTACTGGCGGGTCGGGCGATCTCAATCGGCGGCGATGGGACGCCGATGCGGTCGTATCTCTACGCGGCGGATCTGGCTGCATGGCTGTGGACGATTCTGTTTCGCGCGCCTTTGCTGGTGGCGATCAACGTGGGATCGGGGCGCGCGGTGAGCATTCGCGAGTTGGCGGAGATTGTGGCCCAGACGCTGGCTCCAGCAACCGAGATTCGCGTCGCCAAGCAGCCTGTTCCCGGCGCTGCTCTTGCGCGCTATGTGCCGTCGGTGGAGCGCGCCGAGCAACTGCTTGGCCTGCGCGAGACGGTGGGGCTGGAAGAGGCAATTCGGCGAACAGCGGCGTGGTGCAAAACTAAAAGCCAACAGCGCGCGTGATACGGTTTGAACTATGGGAGACGAGATGAAGCTGATTAGCATTGTGAGTCCCTGCTACAACGAAGAGGGCAACGTCGAGGCGCTGACGGATCGTGTGCGCGACCTATTCGCGGAGATGCCGCAGTATCGCTATGAGCACATCATTATTGACAACAACTCGTCGGATGGTACGGTGGAGATTCTGCGCGGCATCGCGGCGCGCGACCCGCATGTGAAGGTGATCGTGAATGCGCGTAACTTCGGCCACATCCGCTCGCCGCAGCACGCGCTGATGGAGGCCGAGGGCGACGCGATTGTTGTGCTGCTGAGCGATCTGCAAGATCCTCCGGAGCTAATCAAGGACTTCCTGCGCGAGTGGGAGGCGGGCTGGCCCATCGTGGTGGCCATCAAGACGACCAGCGAGGAGAGCGGCTTGATGTATGCCATCCGCTCGGCCTACTACAAGACCGTGGCGCGGTTGACGGACGTCAAGGTCTTCGAGCACTTCACCGGCTTCGGCCTCTACGACCGCAAGGTGATGGACATTCTGCGCAAGGACTTTCGCGATCCGAACCCGTACTTTCGCGGACAGATCGCCGAAATCGGACTGCCGTCGAAGATCGTACCCTACAACCAGAAGCGGCGCACGCGCGGCATCACCAAGAACAACTGGTACACGCTCTATGACATGGCGATGCTGGGGATTACGAACCTCTCGAAGGTTCCGTTGCGTGCTGTGATCTTCTTCGGATTCATCTGCTCTTTGCTCAGTATGATCGCGGGATTCTGCTACCTAATCGCGAAGCTGCTGTTCTGGAATCGCTTTGAATTGGGGTTGGCGCCGACGATGATCGGACTCTTCTTTCTGGGGTCGGTACAACTGATTTCCTTGGGAATCATCGGGGAGTATGTGGGATCGATCCACAGCATTGTGCAGAATCGGCCTCTGGTCACGGAGAAGGAAAGAATTAACTTTTAGAGCATTTTCACCACTACTGTATAGAACCAAGATTTGTCATCCTGAACGAAGTGAAGGATCCCCGCATTCCGCTCGACTCGCAACACTCCGTACTATTAGTGGAAATGCTCTGGCTGGATTCTGTAGAAAGATCAGAACGTTTGGGTGTGTATTCTTAAGGAATATGAGTGATCGGGCGGAAGAGCTTCGGCGGCAGATTCTTGAGTTAACAGCGCAGTACCACGCGGCAAAATTTCCCACACGGGAGTTTGTGGCGGGCGAGTCTGCGGTACCGGTCTCGGGCAAGGTGATTGGGCCGGAAGACATCTGCTCGGTGGTGGACTCGGCGCTGGACGGATGGTTCACGACTGGTCGCTTTGCCAAGGAGTTCGAACGCAAGCTGGCGAAGTTTGTCGGAGTGCGCTCGGCGAGTCTGGTGAACTCCGGTTCGAGCGCGAATCTGGTTGCGTTGACTGCGCTGACCTCTCCCAAACTGGGCGCGCGCCAGTTGAAGCCGGGGGATGAGGTTCTTACAGTCGCCGCTGGCTTTCCGACCACGGTGAACCCGATCTTTCAGAATCGCCTGGTGCCGGTCTTTGTCGACGTCTCGCTGCCGACCTACGAGATTGATGCGACCAAGCTGGAAGCCGCCTACAGCCCGAAGATGAAGGCCGTGATGATCGCGCACACGCTGGGCAACGTCTTCGATCTGGACGCGGTTACCGCCTTCTGCAAGAAGTACAACCTGTGGCTGATCGAGGACTGCTGCGACGCGCTGGGTTCGACCTACAAGGGACGCAAGGTTGGGACGTTTGGCGATATTGCGACGGTTAGTTTCTATCCCGCGCACCACATCACCATGGGCGAGGGCGGCGCAGTGCTGACCGACAAGCTGAACCTGAAGACGCTGATCGACAGCTACCGCGACTGGGGCCGCGATTGCTGGTGCGATCCCGGCTGCGACAACACCTGTGGCAAGCGCTTCGACTGGCAGCTCGGCTCGCTACCCTGCGGCTACGATCACAAGTACACCTACTCGCACATTGGCTACAACCTGAAAGCCACCGACATGCAGGCCGCGCTGGGGCTCTCGCAGATCGCCAAGCTGCCCCAGTTCATCGCTCGGCGCAAGGAGAACTTCGCCTACCTGAAGGCTGCGCTGAAGCCGCTCGAAGACGTCTTGATTCTGCCCGAGGCAAGTGAGGGTTCCGACCCAAGCTGGTTCGGATTTCCCATCGCAGTCAAGCCCGACGCGCCGTTTACCCGCGACGAGTTGACCGGCGCGCTGGAGGCAGCAAAGATCGGCACACGGCTGCTCTTTGCCGGAAACCTGCTGCGCCAGCCAGCCTACGAGGGCTGGGAGTATCGCGTGGTTGGCGAACTGACCAACACCGACTTCGTGATGAATCAGGTCTTCTGGATCGGCGTCTATCCGGGGCTGACGACCGCAATGCTCGACTACATTGTGAAGACTGCCGTGCAGTTTGTGGCTACAGCTTCATAGATTGCGGAAAGCCCTTGTATTGAATGGGCGTGGCTCTTGCTGCTCCATAAGTAGCCTATCTTCAACGAGACCTTTACCCGCTGCAAAAACTCCTGTTTTTGCTTTTCGGATGGAGCAGAGCTTTCCCAAAGGCTATGACCGGAAGTGCGCGGCTTCAGTCGCGCCGTAACTGGCCTATTTTCAAAGGGGCTTTAGCCCCCGAGGGAATATTGGAACGCCAAAATAGAGTTTTCCCAGCCTCTACAGCCAAAAGAGGGCTGGTCGTGGCGAAGCCGAAGAAGAGAATTCAGATTGTATGAGATAGAAGGCGCGGAAGATATTCACGCGCTGGAAATTAGAGTGGTTCCCGTAATGGTGTATTCCAACGAGCAACAAGCAAAAGCAGATTCCTCCGCTTTGCTGCGGAATGACAAATAAATACGGTCTACACAAATTCGCGAACCGGTCTAAAAAGTACCGGGTAGCCTACTGCACCCATAATGACCCGTTACCGTTGCTTCCTTCCGGACCTGGCGGGTTTGGCGGGATTACGTCGCGTAGGACCCGGCACTCTTCGAGTTTACCATCGTAAGACTATTTGCGCACTTGCCTCGGCGATAGGCTGGGGGATATGCTGATCGCCATGTCTCGAATTGTCCTCATCGCGCTTCTCTTCGCTCTTCCTGTCTATGCTGCGGACGTTCATGTTCGTGTCGATCCGGCAGTAAAGACCGGCATTCTGGGAACGACCGAGTTTCCTACGATCCAGAATGCGCTGGATCACCATCCCCTCGCCACGCCCAATGCGGATGGAACGGCTGGCCGCGTCTTCATCGAGATCGCTCCCGGCGTCTATCACGAGCGGCTCATCGTGACCCAGAACCATGAGAACGTCACGCTGATTGGCAAGGGCAACTCGCCCGATGCGGTCGTCATCACCAACTCGCTGAACGCCAAGCAGGCGGGCGGAACCTTCCTGACCTCGACCGTCGATATTGAAGCGACGGGCTTCGAGGCCGATAACATCACCTTCGAGAACTCGGCGGGAAACACCGGGCAGGCCGTCGCCGTCTCCAATCGCGGCGACCGCACCATCTTTAAACACTGTCGCTTTCTCGGCTATCAGGACACGCTCTACGCTGACTACGGACGGCAGTACTACGTCGATAGCTACATCGAGGGCGGCGTGGACTTTATCTTCGGCAACGCCGCCGCTGTCTTCGACCGCGACGAGATCCACTCCAACGGCCCTGGCTACCTCACAGCGCAGTCGCGCACAGCCGCCGAACAGACGACCGGCTATGTGATTCTGAACAGCCGCGTCACGGCTACGCTCGATCCCGCCGCGCACAAGACGATCTTCCTCGGGCGTCCGTGGCGAGCGTATGCCCGTGTTGTCTTTATCCACACCGAGCTTCCTGTGGAGATCGATCCTGCGGGCTGGGTCAAGTGGAGGCCGGACGATCCTCCACCCGTGGCCTACTACGCCGAGTCTGGGACGACCGGCCCCGGCGCATCGCCCGCGACGCGCGTCGAGTGGTCGCATCAACTCACGCCTGCCGAGGCGGCAAAGTATCTTCCCGCAGCTTTTCTGGCTGGAGCCGACCACTGGAACGCAGTCGCCGAAGCCGCAAAACTGCCGTAGCGTATTTGAAGATTGCTATATACAAAATTGTTTGTCATTCCGTAGCGAAGCGAAGGAATCTGCTGTTACTTGCTCCACGACGTTATACCCCTACAGAAATTCCCAAAAGCCCCCATCTCCGCGTGAGAGATGGGGGCTTCGGTTGATTCCAATTGCTGTTGACTACGCCTTGACGACGGCTCCATTGACGACCTTGACTGGGTCGAGGAAGGGCATTCCAGCGCGGAGGCCTGCACCAACGGTCTCGAGCGTGTGCTTGGCTTCGGCAGCGCGGATGCGTGCGAACTCCTTGCGGCCTGTCTCGTTCTCCTCGATGAAGAGCTTGGCGAAGCTGCCATCCTGAATGTCGTTGAGCAGGCCCTTCATGGCCGCCTTGACGTCCTTCGTGATGAGGCGTGGGCCGGCAACGTAGTCGCCCCACTCGGCGGTGTCCGAGATGGAGTGACGCATGTACTCAAGTCCGCCGCGATAGATGAGGTCAACGATCAGCTTCAGCTCGTGGCAGCACTCGAAGTAGGCCAGTTCGGGCTGGTAGCCAGCCTCGCAGAGGGTCTCAAAGCCAGCCTTGATGAGCGCCGAGACGCCGCCGCAGAGTACAGCCTGCTCGCCGAAGAGGTCGGTTTCGGTCTCTTCGGTGAAGGTGGTCTGGAGAACTCCGGCGCGGGTGCAGCCGATGCCCTTGGCGTAGCTGAGCGCGAGGGCGAGTGCCGTGCCGCTGGCATCCTGCTCCACGCCGACCAGCGCGGGAACTCCGCCGCCTTCGGTGAAGACCTCGCGGACGCGATGGCCCGGAGCCTTGGGCGCAACCAGCGAGACGTCAACGGTCGCGGGGGGAGTAATGGTGCGGAAGCGGATATTGAAGCCGTGCGCGAACATCAGCGTCACATTGGGCTTCATGTTGGGAGCGATGTCCTCGTGGTAGACCTTGGCCGCAGTCTGATCCGGGGTCAGGTTCATGATGACGTCGGCCCACTTGGAAACCTCGGCGACGGTTCCGACGACCAGACCAGCAGCGCGCGCACGAGCCACGTTGGCGGAGTCAGCGCGCAGGCCGACGCGAACATCGACGCCTGAATCCTTCAGGTTGAGTGCGTGGGCGTGGCCCTGTGAGCCGTAGCCGATGATGGCGACTTTTTTCGCCTGAATAAGGGAGAGGTCTGCGTCTGCGTCGTGGTAAGTCTTTGCCATGGTTGTTCGTTTTCCTTTGTTTATTATGTTAGCTGAAATGGAGACGGAACGCAGAGAAAGACGCAAAACACCGATTTTCATCGATGGATGCGATCTTTTACGGCGAAGCGCGACAGCCGGTCAGCGCGAATTGCAGTGCGAAAGACGACAACGAATCCGCACAGAGAGACAAAATCAAGAGAGACGGAAGACCGCTGGCGGGGCTTATAAAGCAGTGCCAGTCAGAACGTCTCAGCCAGAGGAAGAATATCAGAGTTTAGTGGAGAGTTCATGCCGCGCTCAGGTTTCAGGTGCAACAAACGCAGATGCGTAATTGCGGAAGGTCGGACGCGGCAGACTAGCTCTGCCGTTCCTGGGCTGGTAGTGTGGTGATGAGAGATTGATTCAGGAGAGACGATGAAGCGGTTTGAGTTTGCGCATGTGGCAGTTGGAATTGCGAGGCAGGCGGGAGCGCTGCTGCGAGGGTTTTACGAAAAAGGCGTGGCGACCGAGTACAAGGGCGACGTCGATCTGGTCACCGAGGCAGACCGCGCCAGCGAGCAGTTAATCCGTGAGCGGCTGACCGCGGCCTTCCCAACCCACGGCATCTACGGCGAAGAGGGTACACGCGAGCAACTCGATAGCGAGTATCGCTGGTACGTTGACCCGCTGGATGGCACAACGAACTTCGCCCACGGCTTTCCCGCCTTCTGCGTAATTCTTGGCCTGGAGCATCGCGCTCCGGGGCTGGCTGCCGACGCCGATGGAGAGATTATTGCCGGAGTCATCTACGACCCGCTGCGCGACGAGATGTTCTCCGCCGAGCGGGGCAAGGGCGCCTTCCTCAACGGCAAGCAGATTCATGTCTCGAAGACGAAGAGACTGGCCGAGTCGCTGACGGCGACCGGATTCCCCAGCCACAAGCGGCACAGTTCGCCGAATATCCATCTTTATCAGGAGATTACGCTGCGTTCGCACGGAGTTCGCCGCGCCGGTTCAGCCGGTCTGGATCTAGCGTACGTCGCCTGTGGGCGGCTCGACGGATTCTGGGAGTTCAACCTGAACCCGTGGGATACCTCCGCCGGAGTTCTGCTGGTGGAAGAGGCTGGCGGTACGATCAGCCACTTCGACGGCGGCAAGTTTACGCTGGACTCGCGCGAGGTCTTCGCCACCAATGGACTCATCAAGGCCGAGATGCAGCATCTCTTTCAGGAGATGTTCGCCGGGCGCGAGATGGCTCCGATCCCCACTCCAGCGGAGTTTGCAGCCCAGCGCGCGGCAGCGGGAAAGTAGCTCCGTCGCAGTCGCGCTAGAGTCTTTTACGCAGAGACTCGAAGACGACGTAGCCGACCAGGGCGGCGACCAGTGCGATGGCGAAGTTGGCCAGGGTAAAGATGTCAATGAGTGCGGCAGAGAGCGTCTTGCCCACTCCAGCGGCTCGGTTGTACTCGCCCATCAGCAGGTTGGAGTAGAAGAGGAAGATGATGAAGCCGACCTCGATCAGTGCACGCAGGACGCGGCTGAATCGGCGCGGACGCGCTGGAATTGTGTGCATGGATCAATATTACAGCGAAGTTGCATTCTGAGATGGTCATGAACCGCCAGACTGCATCAAACTTGGTTGGATTCGACAATTCTGAATCGTCGAACCGTGCGTGTGAATCTTGTACTTGCAGTGTGTGGCTCGGTTGCTGCTAGTATTATGACCGGAGAAGTTTGAGCCAGATATTTCGCTAGCGTTTATTTTTAGATAAGGGAGATTCAAACAATGGCTTATGTGATCGCGGAACCATGTATCGGCACCAAAGACACGGCGTGCGTGGATGCTTGTCCGGTGGACTGTATTCACCCCAAGAAGGACGAAACGGGCTATGGCGAGGTGGATCAGCTCTTCATCGACCCGGTGGAATGCATTGATTGCGGCGCATGCGTACCGGTATGCCCCGTCTCAGCGATCTACGCTGGCGACGACGTGCCAGAGAAGTGGGCTGACTTTACAGCCAAGAACGCTACACACTTCGGCCGCTAGTTTTTTTCTGGTGAGTTTGTAAGGATAGAGACGCGCAGCCAATGGTTGCGCGTCTTTTGTCTTGGAGTCTGGATGATAGAGCATGTGGGCGAGGCGATTGTGCTGCGGACGTGGCCCTTCCACGAGTCCGACCTCGTCGTGAGCCTGTTCACGCGCGAGCAGGGACGCGTGAAGGGCGTGGCTCGCCATGCCCTGCGCAGCCAGCGGCGCTTCGGCGGTGCGCTGGAGCCGATGACCTACGTTCGCGCCACCTACGTCGAGCGGCCTCGTCAGGAGCTGGTGCGGCTGGACGCCTTCGAGATTATCACCTCGCCGATCTCCCGCCCGGTCGATTACGCGCGCACTGCGGCGTTGCAGTTTGTCGCCGAGGTGATCGACGAGGCTCTGCCCGAGGGAGCCACCGAGGACGCCGTCTTTCGCCTTGCGCTGGCCGTGCTGGACGAGATGCAGGTGGGCCGCGTCTGGATGCCGGTGACCTACTTCGCACTGTGGATGAATCGTCTGATGGGAGCGATGCCGGAGTTGGGCCACTGCGCCGTCTGCGGTCTGGTGCTGCAAGGCGCGACGGTGTGGACCTCTGCCACCAGCGACGGCGTAACCTGTGCTGACGATCGACGCGCTGGCAGTGAGCCGCTCTCCGCCGAGTCGGTGCGGCTGGCGCAGCGAATCTTTCGCGGAAGGGTCAAGGAACTGGCCGAAGAGCCATGGCCCCGTGAGCGAGCCGCCGACCTGCGTCGCTTCGCCGTCCAGACGCTGGAGCGACACCTCGGCCAACGACTCATGACCGCGCGCGCTCTCGGCGTCGCGGGCCTTGCGTGAACAGGCTGCGGAATATGCTCCTTGATTCGAAGCACGGCTCTATCGCTTTTTCCAATGACTGCAAGCCAGAATCGATACTGCAAATCAGAGATGACACTGCTAACCAGAACGAATTGTCATTCTGAGCGCAGCTAAGAATGACAATTCGAAAAGAGTGGAAGCCGAAAGGATGGAAAATACATCTTGAAGCGTCATTCTGACTCGCAGAGTCAGAATCTCCGTCGTTGCTTTTGTCCTTCGCATCCCACTCCCCCTCTGAAAATAGGGGTTCCGTCTGGATGCTTCCAAGCTCCGCCAGCCGGAGGCATTTCAGGCGGATCAAAAGAACGACTGAGATTCTGAGCTTCACTCAGAATGACGCTTCATAGGGGGCGATGGCTCTAGGGGCAGACGTCTCTGTGGAACGGCAGGAGTCACTCCTCAAGGGGACGGCTCTACGGATGACGCCGCAGGGGGGCACGGCCCTAGCGCAGCCGCGCACCCAGCTCGATCTCTTCGATAAAGCTGGCCAACGCTGGCCGCCCATGGTCTTCCAGACTGGCCGCAACGACCATCCCCTGCGAGATCAGCCCACGCATCTTGCGCGGAGCCAGATTCGCAACGATAACCACCTTGCGCCCAATCAGCGCCTCCGGCTCGTAGAACACGGCGATACCGGCCAGAATCTGCCGCTTCTCGTAGCCCAGATCCACCTCCAGCCGCAGCAGTTTATCGGCCTTGGGAATCCGCTCGGCGACCAGAATCTGGGCGACGCGCAGATCGACCTTGGCGAAGTCGTCGATGGTAATCGTCGGTGTTGCCTCGGGCTTGGTCGGCTCGTCTGGCGGAAGGCTTAACGCCGATGACACCGATGGAACCGATTTGTCCGTAGCCGACTCCGTGCTGGCTTGCGTGGACGTGGTTGCTGCTTCGGATGCTGCAACTGCGGGAGATTCCATCTCGATCATTAGTTGAATAAACCTCGGAATGTCTTCTTTCTTAATGCTCGGGAAAAGTGTTTGTCGTTCGCCGAGCTTTGTGCCGGGCTTCAGCCCGCCCCACTTCAGGTCTTTTAGCTTGCCGTTGCGCGCGGCCTCTTCGATGTCTCCGAGGCCTAGTTGACGCCAGACGGAAGCAGTGGCATAGGGCATCACGGGGTATAGGAGAGCCGTGATGATGCGGATGGCTTCGGCGGCACCGTAAAGAATGGAGTTAAGCTTCTCAACACCATGTGCGTCGTCTATTTTGGCCAATTTCCAAGGAGATGCCAGGCTTATTTCCTGGTCAGTTCCGGCTATCAGACTCACAACAGATTCCGTGAAAGCGGTCAAGTTCAGAGCGTTTGCGGTCGCAGTTTCAAATTGCTTCTCGACCATTTGGCCTTGCGTCAGAGGAAGCACTAGCTGAAAGTACGGCCACATTTCGGCGCGCCGTGAAGGAGAGTTTGGAATCCGAGATTGACAATACCTTTCGATCATCGTCAGTGTGCGGCTGACAAGGTTGCCGTAGCCATTGGCGAGGTCTGCGTTGTAGCGGGTGATGAGGGCGTCGAAGCTGAAGGTTCCGTCCTGGCCGAAGGGAATCTCGCGCAGCAGGAAGTAGCGGAGGACATCGGAGGCGAAGAGGTCTTGTTGGGCCTTGGTGGGCGATTGGAGTGG